>ODAI013308065.1_pt1 | contig 11895 bp, 10 predicted proteins | sample 1539321 | NCBI WGS metagenome assembly ODAI01 (sample SAMN02144231, study PRJEB22623) | gut metagenome | biome: sheep rumen | host: Ovis aries | place: New Zealand
TCGGCCTCGGAAATCGTGGCCGGCGCCCTGCGCGACCAGAAGCGCGCCGTCATCGTGGGCGAGCGCTCCTTCGGCAAGGGCTCGGTGCAGAACATCATCCCGCTTGCCGACGGCTCGGGGCTGAAGCTCACCGTGGCTCTCTACTACACGCCCAGTGGCAGCTCCATTCAGGCCGAAGGCATCGTGCCCGACATCGAGGTTCCCTTCGAGCCCCTGGACAAGGACAAGGAGGACGACGATCCCGCCTTCATGGTGCGCGAGCGCGACTTGAGCCGCCACATCGAGAACCGCGGCGGCCGCGATGCCAAGGACGCATCGAAGGATGCGAAGGATGTGAAGGACGCCAAGGACGGCAAGGACGCCCCCCGGGACGTGAAGGATGCGCCTAAGGATTCGTCGAGAGACGCCGCGCCCAGGGACGCCAAGGAGAAGAAGGGCAAGGACGAAGAGTCCAAGAAGATAGCCCGCCAGCTCAAGGCCGACAACCAGCTGCGCATGGCGCTCCAGATCGTCAAGGGGCTGCCCCGCATGCAGAGCATCAAGAACTAGCGCCGTTGCCGGCCTGGCCGGACGCTGGATGCGCCGCCAAGGCAATGACGGCGGAAAGGCCAATCTCGAAGAGGGCCCGGAAGTGCAGGCTTCCGGGCCCTCTTCCTGTGCCGGCCTTGGGGACGATGGAAGCTTGGCTCCACAATGCGGCGTCCCCTTGCAGCAGCCGGAACGCAGGAGGGCGCAGGAGGGGCAGGCGGCGAAAAGCTTGAGCAGATCATCCTGCCGCGTTCGCTTGCGCTGAAGGACTCGGCAGCTTGCGCTTGAAGCGATGAGCCCGTAGGGTGCTGGCAAAACGATGAAGGCGCGCCCGACGCCCTCACGCTCTCGCGTCTTGGACGCCGGCAGACGCTGGCGGGGCCAGCGCGCTCACGTGGCGCTGTGGCCAGGCTTCTGGCAAGCCGGCGCCAGGTCAAGGCAGAGGAAGCGGAAGGCGCGCGCCAAGGAGGCAGACATGACTCTCAGCATAGGCTGCATAGGCTGCGGCAACATGGGCGGCGCCATTCTGGGCGGGCTTGCCCAGTCGGGCAAGGACGTCAAGCTCTACGGCCACACGCGCACCATGTCCCGTCTGGACGCGCTGGAAGCCCAGGGCGTCGTCAAGGTGGCGAGGGCCGAAGACCTGCCCTCCCAGTGCCGCTATGTGGTGCTTGCCGTGAAGCCCTATCAGGCCAAGGACGTCCTTTCCCAGATCAAGGAAAGCCTCACGCCGGCGAACGTGATCATCTCCATCTGCGCAGGGCTCAGCCTGGCCACCCTGAAGGAAGCCTCGGGCGGCCGCTGCCCCGTCGTGCGCTGCATGCCCAACACCCCTGCCGTTGTCGGCGAGGGCGTCTTTGCCTTCAGCTTCGAGGATTCTGCCCTGGCCCCGGCCGATCGGGAGGCGATTCTGTCTGCCTTTGCCAGCCTCGGCCAGTGCGTGGAAGTGCCCGAAGCGCGCTTCACGGCCTTCACCTCCCTCATCGGCGCAGGTCCCGCCTACCTCTTCGACTTGATGGAAGGCATGGTTCAGGCCGGCGTTGCTCTCGGCTTCCAGCACAGAGACTGCCGCGCCATGGTCGCCCAGCTCTTTGCCGGCTGCGGCCGCATGGCCCTCCAGCGCCCCAACGTCCACCTCATGCAGCTCAGAGACGACGTCTGCTCGCCTGCCGGCACCACCATAGCCGGCGTCAACCGCATGGATGCGGACGGTCTGGCCGGCAAGCTTGCCCAGGCGGTCTTTGCTGCCAATGACAGGGGCCGGGAGATGGAAGGCTAAGAACGCTTCGCAGGCGCTTGACGGCTGCTGGGCGCCCCCCATGCCGGGGCTGCGGATGCTGGCGCAGGAATGGGGGGGCGGGCTGAACTGCGAAGCATCCTCAAGGCCATTGCTGGAAGCTGTCAGCTGCGGACGCCCTGGCTGCCGAAGCCTGTTTTGGCACCCACCCTTGACCGTGTTTGCGCATCAGCATCCGGCCTTCATCGAGTAGAGGCTGCGACGCTTTCGCCGTCCTTAGCCCTCGTCCCCGCCAGTGTAGACATAGCGCAGGGCAGGGCCCCGTCCCTGCTTTTCCAGCAGGCCCTGGTTCACCAGCATCTGGAGGTCATACTGGGCCGTGCGCATGGAGACTCCGCCGGCAAGCTCCTGGTACTCCTTGCGGGTCAGGGTGCCCCTGCTGGCGATTTCGGGGAGGAGGCTCTTCAGGCGCCGCTCCTGCAGGGAGTCGCCGGCATCGTGGTGCGGGGGGGCCGGGCGTGGGGCGTCATGCGAGCCTGCCTTGCCGGCAGCTGGGCTGTCTGCCCAGCTCTCTTCGCGGCTGTCTGCTCCGCTGTCTGTCCGGGCGCGGACCTTCCTGCCTCGGCCCGCACCGGCGCTGGCACGAGGGTAGCCCGCTTCCGAGGCGCCTGCTGACGAAGCGGGATCTGTCTGGGGCTGCTCTGCGTCAAGGCCGGAGACGTGCTCCTTCGCCGAAGCCGCGCTTCCGTGCAAGGCATCCGGCCAGGCGCAGAAGCTGTCGCTGCCGCTGTCTGCCAGGCCGCTGTCCCTGCGTTTCGCCTGGCTTTCGTCTGCCGGCGTCGTGGCGTCAGAACCTGCGCTGTCGCCAGTGGCTGCGCTGCCGCCACTTGCTGCACTGCCGTCTGGGGCGGCATTGGCGTCTTCGCGGGATTCCGGATGCTGGGTGCCGTTCCGTGCGGCCTTGCCTCTGGCGCCTTCGGCCCTGGCGCCGTCGGGCCGGGCGTTGTCCGGCGCCGTCTGCAGGTCGCGCTGAAGGATGATGCCGCCTTCGCAGAAGGTGAGGGTGCGGAAGATGCAGTTGCGAAGCTCCCTGACGTTGCCAGGCCAGTGGTAGTGCATAAGCTGGCTCAAGGCCCCCCGGGAGATGTCGGGCAGGGGGCCCGTGAGGCCAGCCCTGGCCATGCCTTCCTTCATGAAGGCCGAGATCATCAGCGGGATGTCGGCCTTGTGCTGGCGCAGGGGCGGGGTGCGGATGGTGATGACCGCCAGGCGGAAGAAGAGGTCCTCGCGGAAGTTGCCAAGGTGCACCTCCTCGCGCAGGTCGGCGTTGGTGGCTGCCACGACGCGGGTGTTGAACTTGATGAACTCGTCGCTGCCAAGGGGCGAAATGGCGCGGTCGGAGAGGGCGCGGAGCAGGGCCTGCTGGACGCGCAGGGAGGCCGTGCCTATCTCGTCGAGCATGAGGGTGCCGCCTTCGGCTGCCAGAAAGGCCCCCTTGCGGGCCTGCTTGGCCTCGGTGAAGGCCCCCTTGACGTGGCCGAAGAGCGTGTCCATGAGCAGGCTTTCGTCCAGGGCGCCGCAGTTGATGGTGATGAAGGGGCCGTCCTTGAGCCGAGACTGCTCGTGGATGGCCCGGCTCACCAGCTCCTTGCCGGTGCCGGTCTCGCCCACGACGAGCACGTCCTCGGTGACCTTGGCGGCCTGGGCGATGTCGCGCTTGAGTTCGGCGATTTCGAGGCTCGTGCCGACGATGCCGTCGGCAGGCAGGACCACGTCGCGAGGGAAGTTCTTGACCGGCTCCAGCTGGAGCCGGGCGTTGGCCAGCGAGTCTGCCATGTCGCGGTCCTGCTCCAGGAAGTGGAGCCTGTCGAGCAGAACGTTGACCGTGCGGCGCAGCGCGGCCACTTCCCGCGGCTCGTCGGCCTGGGGAAGCTGATCGACGATGCTCTTGCCCGCCTCCTCCCGCAGCTGGCCCTCAAGCCGCTGCAGGGGCTTGGCAATGCCCCGGGCCATGGCCCAGAGCAGGGCCGTCACGGCAAGGATGGCCGCCGCGAAGGCGCCTGCATAGATGAGGGTGAGGATGGTTCCCGTCCGCGTGGTCGTGAAGGTCGAGTCCAGGACGGCAACGCCGCCGACCACGTCGACGGGGCCGCCGGCGTAGGTCTGGTAGGTGACGGGCGCATAGCTCACCGTCTCCACGGGCAGGGATCCGTCCCCCCAGCTGCTCCCGAGCCAGCTCGAGAACTGGCCATTCTTGCCGTGCTGGATGTCGTTCATCATGCCCCAGTAGCTGTAGTTGTCGGAGCCGGGGCGGAAGGCGCCGGAAAAGCCGGCCCTGCCGAAGTCGCCGTGGAAGCCCACGCGCACGGCGTCGAGCCGGAGGGGCTTGCCGGCATCGGCCTGGCTTTCGTTCTGGAAGACCATCCAGCCTTCGGTGTCGATGTAGACGGCGCGCAGCTGCTCCGCGCCCGCCAAGAGCTCGGCGTCGTGCCCCGTGGCGAGGAAGCTCGTGAAGGCGCCGCGCAGGGCCTCGAGGTCGATGGAAAGGGTAAGGATGCCGGCAAAGGCGCCGTCGGGGCCGAAGACCTGGGTGGAGAAGCGGATGACGTGCAGGGCCAGCTGGCTCTGCATGCCGGAGGCCGTGCGCATCATGGGGTAGACCACTTCGGTGGGCGGGGAGATGAGCACCTGGTCGGGGCGCTGCATGTGGCCGGGCGTCCTGAAGGGCGAGCCCGGGATGTCCTGGATCTGCTCGGGGTTGAGGGTGATGATCTCGCCGTTGTGGCTGAGCAGGAGATAGGCGTTTTTGCGCGATGCGTCCATGAAGGCCAGTTCGCGGTAGCGGTTGTCGCGCATCTTGGTACGGAACTGCATGCGCTGCGTCATGTCCTGCTTTTCCATGGATCCGGCAGCCAGCACCAGCAGCTGGTTGCGCGCTTCGGCAAGCATCTGGCCCAGGGCATAGCCGAGGGAATGGGCCTGGATGCGCGAATTGCGCGCAGTGGCGTCGTTGATGATGGTGTCCACGGTCTTGCGCGTACCCAGGAAGACTGCCAGCAGCACGGCTGCCACGACGGTCACGGCAAGAAGAACAGTGCGGGGCACAAGCCCGCAGCGGGCGAAGTAGCTGGAGGAGGACAGACGGTGAACGCGCATCGGCTTTGCGCTTTGCGACATGGAGCAAACCTCGCAAGGTGGCATTTTTGCGTGCAGACCAGTCTAGGGAAAAATTGCGCGTCTGGCAAATGTTTTGGCAAAACGCGCGCTTGGAAACGCGCCGCTCTGCGCGATCATGGTTTGGCATGCTCCTTGCTAAAAGAGCTGCAGTTTGCGAACAAGCAAAGGAAGCGTTTTCACAACCCATTAATTGTTCGTATAAGGAGAGTGTTATGAGGAAGTTGAGAAACATTTGGGTATGGCTGGTAGGCTGCTATGCTATGATGCTGTGCTTCATGCCGACCGTTGCCATGGCGAAGAAAGCTCTTCGCAATGTCGTCATCGTCGCTGATACTCGCAAGCTTGACGGACTCATGCTGTGGTGGGCGCAGATGTACAACGACAGCCATCTGTACTTCATGATTCTGACGATCATCATCATCCCGATCACGGGCTGCATCTTCGGCGTGCTCGCCGACTTCGTCATGAACCATATCGGCATCGACCTCAAGCACCGCAGAGCTGCTGAGTAGTCAGGGAGGATAGTATGGACTGGTTATATGTTCTGATGCCCATCTCCGGGTGCACGATTTTCTGGCCCGGCCTTATCATTCTCGGCCTTGGCGTCGGCATCATCGGCGGCTTCTTCGGCATGGGCGGCGCCTGGATGGTTACCCCCGGCCTCAATATTCTCGGCTTCCCCATGGCCTTCGCCATCGGCACCGACGTGGCCCACATGGCCGGCAAATCGCTGATTTCCACCATGCGCCACGGCAAGTTCGGCAACGTCGACTACAAGCTCGGCCTGACCATGCTCGTCGGTACCGTCATCGGCATGGAAATCGGCGCCCAGATCGTCATGCTCCTCGAGCGTCTCGGCAACGTCGACAAGGTCGTGCGCTGGCTCTACGTCGTCCTGCTCATCTGCCTCGCCTGGATGGTCTTCCACGACATCGCGGTCCGCAAGCGCAAGGAGCGCGAAGCCGCCGCCCGCGGCGAAGTGCTTGACGAAAAGGCCACCGGCATCGACTGGGCCTCCAAGCTGCACGCCATCAAGATTCCCCCCATGGTCCACTTCCATCAGGCCGGCATCTACTGCTCTGCCTGGCTCCCGATCTTCGTCTCCTTCGCCACTGGCGTTCTCGCCGGCATCCTGGGCATCGGCGGCGGCCTGATCCGCATGCCCTGCCTCGTCTACCTCATCGGCTGCCCGACCCACATCGCCGTTGGCACCGACCTCTTTGAAGTTGCCATCTCCGGCCTCTACGGCGCCGCCACCTACACCCTGAAGGGCCGCACCGAGCTCGTGGCCGCCCTCATCATGCTCATCGGCGCCGCCATCGGCGCGCAGATTGGCGCCGTCGCCACCAAGTACATCCGCGGCTACGGCATCCGCGCCGCCTTCGGCGCCGCTGTCATCGGCTGCCTCTGCTCCGTCGTCCTCAAGCTCATCCAGCCCTACTTCCCTGCCTACGCCAAGATGATCAACAACGTGGCCACCGTCGTCGTCCTCGGCTTCGTTATCTCCATCTCCGGCTACATCTTCGTGAAGATGGTTCAGGGCGCCGCGCAGGAAATCGCTGAGAACAAGCGCCAAAGGGCCAACTAAGCAACAGGATTACAAGGAGAACGCAATGAAAAAGTTACTTCTGCTCGGCGCCATGTGCCTCAGCCTCTCCGCCTGCGACTTCGGCGAGGTCGACCAGGGCCGCTGCGTGGCTTTCGACGCCTCTGCCAACACCTTCACCATGGTGCAGGACAAGAACCACGACCAGCTCAATCCCGACTACACCGGCGGCGTGATGACCTACACCATGCCCGCTGATCCGGCCGAAGCCGGTCCCGAGCCCAAGGCCGGCGGCCGCGTGAAGTTCGACGTGGAGAAGAAGCAGGTCATTCTCTTCGTGAACGGCGAACTGAAGACCGTGGACATCGAGTTCACCGACATCCAGAACGACATCGCCGCCCACAACCCCAAGCTCTTTGAAGACTCCGCGATGAAGACCCCCCGCAAGTTCCCTGTCATCGACAAGGACAACGGCACCATCACCGAGTACTCCAAGCGCCTGCGCAAGCTCCTCACCTTCAAGGTTCCGGCCGAGTACATCAACCTGCCCCCCGAGACATGGGAAGCCGGCGACGAAGTGCGCATCTACTATAAGCCCAACGCCAAGCACCAGGCGCTGCGCTTCATGAACATCACCCAGACCAACATCTTCAAGAAGTAGGCATCCAAAGCCTGCCCTGCCCCCTGCCGGAGCCATGACCGGCAGGGGGCAGGCGTTGGGATCGGCATGGCGCAGACAACGACAAGGAGACCTGGAAGCATGACCGCGAACGCCTACAGCCGCAAGCTCTACACCCTGGCTGTCAAAGTCGGCGCCAACGTGGCGACCCTGGCAGCCGTGTTCGTGGCCATGTACCAGTCCTCCCTGCACCCGGCCGAATCCCTCTACGTCTTCTGCCTCTGGTTCTTCGGCATCGGCATCTGCACCTGGATGATCGCCCGCACCCTGCTTCGCCGCATACGGGTGCGCTACGCCGACAGCGACGAGGGGCTCGTGAGGCTTCCCGGCCAGCGCCGCGAAAGCCTGGTGCGCTGGAAGGTCTGCGGGCAGACGCCCGTGCTGGAGCGCTGCACAAGCCAGCGCTAAACGAAATTTCCCTGGATCCCGGCCTGGTTTCCCCTCTTTTTCCCAGGCCGGTCCCTCCTCCTTGAGATGCCGGCCGGCCGTTCCTCCCGCCGGCATCTTGGCTTTTCCGGGCCTTCGCCAAGGCTCTTTCGCCTCCACCCTCTCACCCTGCGGGTCTGCCATGTCCGGCTCCTCCTTCCTTTCCCCCCTTGCCGAAACGCCTGCCTGGCTTTCCTTCCGCGGCCTGCGCGCGCGCCAGCGCAAGGCTGGCCTGCTGGCCTGCTGCCTGCTCGTCGTCGGCCTTGCCGTCCTCGTCGACGGCCTCGTCTCCCAGATGCGCGGAGGCGGCAGCTTCCGCATCGAGATGCTGGCCGGCACGGCCGAGCCCGTCTCCGGACCTCAGGCGAGCCTCACCGCCACCGAAAAGGACATGGAGGCCTTCCCCATACCCGCCGATGCGCCTCTGAACTTCGAGTTCGACGGCTTCTTCTCCAGCTACTGGTTCGGCACCGGCATGTGGCGCGGACGCATCCGCGCCTTCGAGTACGCGGAAAGCGGGATCTACGGCATGGCGGTCGGCATCCGGGGCACGCCCTCCGCGGCCCACCAGACCTACACCGTCGTGGTGGCGCGCTCGGAAGAGGAGCTCAACGCCATGAGCCTCTCCTTCGTGCGCCGCTTCACCGGCTGGAACCCCTTCTACGTGGCCATGGCCCTCGTGGCGGCTGGCCTTGCGGCAAGCGTGCTCGCCTTCCTGCTCGGCAGGCGCTGCGACGGCCTGACGCGCTCCCTCGGCCTTGCCGAGATATTCCGCACCCAGGACGAAGGGGACTTTTTGCGCGTCTTCATGGTGACGGGCCTGCGCAAGGCAGAAGGAAAGAACTTCGTTGCCTGGGACGCCAATCTCGGGCGCCTTGGCAAGGTGCTCAACGACGGCACGCGCGCCGGCGTCACGGAATGCCTCTTTGTCAAGGATGCGGGACGGCTCCCCAGGAAGGGCGACTTCGTGGCCGTCTGGGATCCCGTGGCCCGCGCAGGCCAGCCTGAAGACCCAGGCCAGGGACAGGGCCAGGGACAGGGGCAGGGAGAGGGCCAGAACCAGGAACAGGCATAGCGCGCCCCTCGCCAGGCGAGCCGGAGGCGCAGAAGGGGCCGAGGTCGCAGAACTGACCTGCCTGCCTGTTCGCAGAACTGACGCGTCTGCCAGGCGCCAGCCCTCCCCAGAGCTTGGCGTCGATTCCTTGCTTGGCAGATCTGGCATGCCTGGCGATTCCAGGCGAGGCAAGGCCTTGCCTTGAAGCCGTGCGCTGTGCGCCCTCGCCGAGGCCTTGCGATGCGCCTTTTCCGCTTTGCGCAAGCTCTTGCCAAGCGGGCTGGATCGTGCTTTCCTTTGGGCTTAGGGCTTGGCGCAACGCCAGCCTTGGAGGTTTGCTATGGAAGTACACGACAAGCAGGCTTGCGCCGTGGACGCAGGCTTTGCGCCTGAGCGCTCGGCCCCCTGCCCCTGTTGCAGCGGCAGAAGCTACGGGGAGTGCTGCGCTCCCTGCCTCGAAGACGGCGTCTGGCCTGTGCAGCCGGAAGCGCTCATGCGCGCCCGCTACACGGCCTATGCCACCGGCAGATACGCGTTCCTCGAGGAATCGACCCTGCCCGAGATGCGCCAGCCCGCACAGTCGGCGGAAAAGCTTGCCGAAGCCGCCGAAGGCGTCGAGTGGCTGCGCCTCGACGTGCTGAACGCCGGTGCAGCCGAGCGCTTCGGAGGCCGGGAATGCCAGACCGTCGACTACCTCGTCTACTACCGCTACGGCGAGAGCACCATACAGCATGGCGAACACGCCTTCTTTGCCAAGGACGACGACGGCAGGCTCTACTATGCCGGCGGCGAGGAGCTGCGCCGCACGCCTATCCAGCGCGAAGCCCCCAAGGTGGGACGCAATGATCCCTGTCCCTGCGGGAGCGGCAAGAAGTACAAGAAGTGCTGCGGCAAGGGCCAAGCCTAGCATGGGACGGCGCAGGGCCGACAGCGCTGTCCCGGCTGCTTTTGGGAAGCATTCTGGGCGCAAGTCTGCGCAGCCGTCCGCGGCACAGGCAAGGACTGGCGCCAGCGCCGCTGCCCCGTGCCCGGCCGCCCTGCTTGCCTTTGCGCAGGGACCGCTCCGCGACGTCAGGGCTTTCTGCCTTGACTGCCTTGGCGGCGAGGCCGGCGAGGTGGAAGCCTGCCAGGAGGCTCGCTGCGCGCTCCACGCGCTGCGTCTCGAGGCCCTGCATGCCGACGTGAGCCAGCCGGAGCCGCGCCAGGTTCAGCGTCTGATGCTGCGCGCCTGCCGGAGGCTCTGCCTTGCCTGCGCAGGGGACCGATCCGCCGTCAGGGCCTGCGATGCCGAGGGCGCCTGCGCCCTCTGGACCTGGCGCTTCGGCGTTCTCCCGCAGACCTATGCCGCCGTGACGAAGCGCTTTGCCGGCGGCCCCCCGGCTGCAGGCGAGTGTCAGTCAGCCTGCGTCGAAGCCGTGCCCCAGCCGCCGGAAGAGGGCGGCCCCATGCCGGCGCGTCCGGCAAGGCCGCGCAAGGCCCTGCGCCGGCGAGGTGCCCGGCGCGGCGGAGCCAGCGCAGGCAGGGCGCTTTTGAAGCTGTGCGGCCTCAAGTAGCGGAGCCAGGCGCAGAGCCAGGCACCGAACCCATCGCAGAACTTGGCGCAGAGCCTGGCGCTGAGCCTTGCGTCTATGAGGGCGCCAAGCCAAGCGCGGGGCTGCCCGTCAACCACGCAACGAATCACAGAGCACAACACGCTGCGGCCAGGACAGTTCGCCGCTGTCCACGCCACCGAGCAGCCAGGAGGGTTAACCATGGCGTATCTTGAATGGTCCAGAGCCTTTATCGGCCGCGTGCGCCGCGATCATCTCGGCGCCCACATGTCGCGCGCCCCCGAGCTGGCGGCAAGGCTTGCCTCCGAACTCGACCAGGGCCTCCTTCCCTTCCTCAAAATGGGCTACGTCGAGCCCCTGCGCCGGGACCTTCCCGAACTGATCGAGAAGTCGCGCGCCTGCCGGCACATGCTCGTGCTTGGCATCGGCGGCTCCGCCCTCGGCGCCCGCGCCATGCAGCGCGCCTTTGCCCCTGGCCAGGACATGCCAGGTCACGACGGCAAGTGCCTCTGGATAGCCGACAACGTCTGCCCCTTCCAGCTCGAGGAGTGGCTCAAGCGCCTTGACCCCAAGGACACCATGGTCGTCACCATCAGCAAGTCCGGCGGCACCATCGAGACCATCTCCCAGTACTTCATCGTCAAGGACTGGCTGCAGAAGGCGCTCGGCGAGGCCTGGAGCCAGCACATGATGGTCGTGACGGATCTCGTCAAGGGCTTCCTGCGCGAGGAAGCCAAAGCCTTCGGCCTGCCCTCCCTGGAGGTGCCGGACAACCTCGGCGGCCGCTACTCGGCGCTTTCCGCCGTCGGCCTGCTGCCTGCCGGCTTCCTCGGCATCGACTGGGAAGCCCTGCTCGACGGCGCTGCCTGGCTTGCCAAGCCCCTGGCCCAGGATCCCTCGAGCCTCGCCCGCCATCCCTCCTTCCACCTCGCCTGCTGGGCCAGGAGCCTCGAGGAGTACGGCTACGCCGACCTCATCTTCTTCTGCTACGAGCCGCTCTTTGCCACCTACGGCCCCTGGTTCGGCCAGCTCTGGGCCGAGAGCCTCGGCAAGGACGGCCTCGGCACCATGCCCGTGCCCGCCACCGGCGTGACCGACCAGCACTCCGTCAACCAGATGTTCCTCGACGGCCAGCGCAACAAGGCCTGCCTCTTCGTGACCGGCAAGTCGCCGACCGAAGGTCCGGCCTTCCCTGGGAATCTTCCCGAAGGCTGGAAGTTCCTCGAAGGGAAGAACTTCGGCGCCCTGCTCAAGGCCGAGGCCGAGGGCACCCGCATGGCCCTGTGCCGCCACGACACCCCGCTCCTGCACATCGCCCTCGACGACGCGAGCCCCCGCTCCGGCGGCCAGCTCATGATGCTGCTCGAGGCGGCCACGGTCTTCACCGGCTGGCTCATGGGCATCAACCCCCTCGATCAGCCCGCCGTGGAGCTGGGCAAGCGCCTTGCCAACGCCAAGCTTGGCAAGCCTGGCCACGAGGAGGCCGAAAAGGAGCTTCAGGCTTTCATGGCCGTGCCTGAGGAGCGCGAGATATACTAGTTGCCACGAGTCCCGCGGCCCCGGCGGCTTCCCGCCGGGACCGTTCCGTCTCCGGCTGGGCCTTGCCGTCCGTGCCGGCAGGGGCCATGCGGGGCCAAGCGAGACCATGCGAAGCCAGCGGGAAAAGGCGGAGCCAGGGAGGCAGGATGTTCGGAACAA
>ODAI013807349.1_pt1 | contig 11895 bp, 11 predicted proteins | sample 1539321 | NCBI WGS metagenome assembly ODAI01 (sample SAMN02144231, study PRJEB22623) | gut metagenome | biome: sheep rumen | host: Ovis aries | place: New Zealand
AGAACTACAATACCAGTCTTGGGGTAATCAATGGAAGTCAGGAGTAGATAATCTTAAAACAATAATTCATATTCCAGGCACTAATGAAGAAACAGAATACTGGAACAATCCAGATACTCATGTAGTAAGCAGTAACTGGACCAATTCAAGTACATTAGAAACAAAACTACAAGATTTACCCGAAAACTCCCTATTTGAACAACGTATACTGATGCCAACATCATATTTTAAAAGTCATGAAAATGCCAAAGTAATAAATATTGATGCCAAAGCACAAATTGAAGAAGACCAACGAAAATATGCAGAAAAAAGAGATCATGATAATTTTATTTCACAAATAATAACAAGTATATTTGGCCTACTAATGATTATACCTGCAGGAATCTACGCAATATTTGGCAGAGAACCAAAAATAAATTATAAAGCAGATTATGAATATGATCTTCCAACAAACTCTTCAATAATAGAAGTAAACTCAATAGTTGACGGCAATGCAGGAGAAATAAATGATAAAGCAATGTATGCAACAATACTCCAATTAATCAATGACAAATATTATGATATCATATCCAGTTTGGATGAAGACACCATAATAAGACAAACAAACAAGGACACCACTAATCTAAAAGACTATGAAAAAGCATTAATAAAATACCTGTCAAAATTCAGCAGAAACGGGGACATATCACTAAAATCAATAAGCAACATTGAAGACCCTACAGAATACACAGAATTTAAAGAATCATGGATAAAAAAAGCAGAAAAAGAAGTACCAGAATCATTAATAACAAAATACTTTGATGATAAAGGATCAACCATATTCACAATATTTGCATTAATAATGCTTGTTATAGGTATAATTGGTTTTATAGTTTACCTACTAATGGACTTTGAAGGAATATTTGCCACATTAATGCCTATTGTATTAGTAGGACTTATCATAGAAGCAATTATAATGTTCAGTATACCAAACACAGTACCAGGTAGATGGACACCAGAAGGCAAAGAATATCATGATAAATGGGCAAACTTCAAAAATTATATTCAAGACTTCAGCCTAATAAAGGAACATCCACCAGCATCAGTAGAAATATGGGGAAAATACATTATATATGCAACAGCACTAGGATGTGCAGATGAAGTATCAAAAAATATGAAAAAATATTTCGACATGATACAAATATCAGATGATTACTTCTATGAAACAAACGCAGTAAGATTCGTATACTTCGGCGGATTTAATCATATGGAATCATCATTCTCCACACTAACTAAAGAAGCATCCAATTCTGACGGAATAGGAAGTGCAGGTGGTGGAGGATTTGGTGGAGGTGGAGGTGGAACCTTCTAAAACCCTCACCATCACTCCTTTTTTTAGAAAAATATAATACATAATATCATTAAATATTCAAACAATTATTAACACATTATGGGATGATATTCATGAATTTAAATAAGAATATGAAATATTTTATTTCAATACTATTAGTGTTAATTTTCATAATAACGCCATTAACTTATGCAGCAGATGGAACATATTCCTTACCCACCGCAAAGGAATCAATCGTTGTGAAAGACAATGGATTAACAACAGTAACAGATGAAATAACATATTCCATTAGTGGAACAGTAAATGGAGCATCAAGAATAATACCATTAACAGGAGAACAGTCAATAACCAATATTAGTGTTGAAACACCAGGATACTATAATACATTGGAAATACAAAATGCTTCAAAACAAGTTACCATTAAAGTATGGCTATATAAGGATGAAGCAAAAACACAAAAAGTCTCAAACGAGGACGTGAAAATAATATACCATTACAATATAGAAAAGGGAGTTAAAATTTATAATGATATAGCAGAACTTCAGTACATGTCATGGGGAAACGGATGGAATAAAGAAATACAAACATTAACCACAACAATAGAAATACCCGGAAATAATCAGGAAACAGAATACTGGAACAACCCAGACACACATGTTAAAAGCAGTGAATGGACATCAAACAATATATTAACAACAACATACAACAACATACCACCAGAAACAACAGCAGAACAACGTATACTAATGCCAAAAACATACTTTAAAACTAGTGAACATGCCGATGTAATAAACAAGGATGCAAAAACACAAATAGAAAAAGATCAACAGGAATACGCGAATAAACAAAACTTAAACAACAATCTTCCAATAATACCAATAATAATATCAGCACTACTAATAATAGCACCAATCGGAATGTACATAAAATGGGGACGAAACCCAAAAATAACATACGAAGCAGATTATGAAAGTCAAATACCAACAAACGATTCACCAGTATTTGTAAATGCTATGATACCGGGAATTGTAGACGAACTTACACCGGATGCATTCATAGCAACTCTACTGGACTTAATAGATAGAAAATACTATAAAATAGTACTAAGCAATGAAGAAGACACAATAATTCGAAGATACAACAAGGACACAACCAGCCTAAAACTTCATGAAAAAGACATAATAGAATTTTTAGAACAGTTCGAAAACGAAAAACAACAAATATCATTAAATAAAATAAGCGAAGATTCATACACAGTTCAAAAATTTGTAAATGCATGGAAAATAGATGCACTTAAAGACGTACCAGTATCACGAGTAAATCAATATTTCAACAAGACCAAAGAAAACTTAATGTCAGGATACAACATATTAGCAATATTCTTTGGAGTATTAATAATATTTGGATTATTATGGTTCGCAACAGGACCACTGGTAATGATAGGCGTCATACTGGGAGCAATCTTAATAATTGAACAAATAATAATATTCTTCTTCATAGACACACCATTAGGAACATGGACAAGCGAAGGAAAAGAATTTCATGACAAATGGAAAAACTTTGAAAAATACATTAAAGACTTCAGCTTAATCAAAGAACGACCACCCGAATCAATACAAGTCTGGGGAAGATTCCTAGTATATGCAACAGCACTAGGATGTGCAGATGAAGTATCAAAGAACATGAAAAAATACATAGAGTTCAACAATATTCCAGAAACAGTATTATATGACTTGGGAGTAGTACCTATAGGATACTTCTGGGGAATGTATAATATGAGAAGAATATTTATTCCACTAGGTTTTAATAATCCTGATATGGGAACAAGCGGATTTGACACAGGATCCTTCGGTGACATAGGAGGACCAGGTTCTGGAGGATTTGGTGGAGGTGGAGGTGGAGTATTCTAAATAATACTTCATTCCTCTTATATTTTCATTATCTTTTTTTTACAATTAGGACATTTTTCATTCACAATATTGTTTTTAATGTGATAACCATCTCTTTCTATCAATAATTCATGACAATAGTTGCAGTATGTATTATCATATTCTGATGAATAGGTGTTTCCTGCATAAACATAGTTTAAGCCATGTTCTAATGCATAATTACATGCATCAAAAATTATTTCTTCATCTGTTGGTTTAATATTTGATAATTTATATTGTGGATAAAATGCTGAAAAATGTAAAGGAATGTTTATATCAATATCTTCAATTGTTTTCACAACATCTTTCACTGAATTGGTATTGTATTCTGGTATTAATAATGTTGTTACTTCTAAATGAATGTTATTTTCATAATAAAATTTTATGGAATCAAGTACTGGTTTTAAATGTCCTGAGCATACCTTTTTATAAAATGCATCATCCATACTTTTTAAGTCTACATTAACTGCATCAACATATTTAACAAGATTTTTTAAAGTTTCATAGGAAGTGTAACCATTTGTTACTAGTATTGTTTTAATATCATGTTCTTGTGCAATCTTAGCAGTGTTAACAATCCATTCCGGATAAAGTGTGGGTTCATTATATGTCCAGGAAATACTTTTAAGATTATTATTCAATGCTATTTCAACTAATTCATTTGAACTGAATGTTTCTGTTCTTACATGTTCGGGATTTCTTGGTTGGGCAATTGTATGGTTTTGACAATTCAAGCATTTTAGATTACAACCTAAAGTACCAATAGATAATGTTCTACTTCCTGGCATAAAATGATATAATGGCTTTTTTTCTATTGGATCTATTGCAACAGCAGTTGTTTCAACCAAATTTTCATTAATATTATTTTTTCGTCCACAAACACTATGTTCTATCAGACAATTGTTTGGACAAACAGTACATCTTTTCATCTAATCATCCTTCAAATGTTCATAGCCCCTGGTTGGAATTATTTCCACAGAATCCTCTTTTATTAATGTTATCTTATCTGATTTATTTGTTTTTCCGATAATGTGCAAGTTTAGTTCATCTTCATGCTTTTTATATTCTTCTTCATTTATTGTCATTAATAATTCAAATTCCTCACCAAAATGTAGAAGATAATCGGTTAAGTCTTTATTATTTATTTCAGCTACTTTTTCTATGTTTTTATTGTATGGTAATTTATTGTAATAGATTTCAAAGCCTATTTCTTTATTTTTGTCACTTAAATGTCCTAATTCAACAGCTAATCCATCTGTTATGTCGGTTATGCTGGTTGTTATGTCAGGGTATTTTCTTAAAGTTTGTGAAAGTTTCATAGGCAATTCTGGTTCAAGAAGTGTTTTTATTATTTCTTTTTTATTTTCCTCGGGAATGTTGTCTTTTTCATATAATAAGTCCAGTGCAGCGGCAGGACCTCCTAGTTCTCCACTAACACCTATTAGGTCACCTTCTTTAATATTGCTTTGTAACTTTATTTCTTCATCAATTATTCCCGTGCTTGTTCCGGATAATATGATTTCTGAGTTTTGATTTATGTCTCCGCCGATAAGTGTTATGTTATATTGTTCGCATTTGTTTAGAATTCCATCTGTTAGTTCATCATATTCCTTTAATGTCATTTCTGGTGGAAGTGCCATGGATATTAGTATTGATTGTGGGGTTGCGTTCATTGCTATTATGTCACTTACATTTACTGTTACAACTTTTTGTCCCATTTGATATGGATTCATTTGTTTTGGAAAATGTGTGTGTTGTATTAGCATGTCTGTTGAGATAACAGTATAGTTTGTAACGTTTTTGATGAGGGCTGCATCATCATGATAACTTTTTTGAACCTTTTTATCATTGACTACTAGTTTTTTGTCTCTTTTGTCTAGTAATATCTTGATAAGTTCTTTTTCTCCTACTTGGGAGATGTGCTTGTTTTTCATATATTTATATTTTAAAAAAAGATTATAAAAAAATTATTGTTAGGGGGGGGATGTTTTAGTTTATTGTTTTATTCTAAATGTGGATTTACTCTTTCTGCTACTATGTTTACAATAGCATCATCTGCACCTAAAGGTTCGGTGTAGATTATTTCTCCATCAAACTCAACGGTTTCTACTTCTTCGCCATGGTGGTGGTGATGGTGGTGTCCGTGTTCTTCTCCATCAGCATGATCGTGTCCATGTGAATGTCCACTTCCTAGTTTTTTTGCATCTTCAGCAACTTCTAATCCTAAGATTGTTGGAATGTCACGTTTTGTGTGTAATCCGTGTGCTAAAAATACTGGAGTTACGATGATTTTTTTCACACCAGTTTCTTTTAATTTATTGAATGCTGTAGGTATGTTTGGTTCTGCTAATTCCATAAATCCTACTTCTATGTTGTAGTCAGGTTGTGTTTCAGCATATTTTGCTGCTACAGCTTGTACAACTTCTTTGTTGTAAGGTAATCTGCTTCCATGGCCTACTAATAGTATTCCAGTGTCATTATTTGAGTTTGAATTTGTATCCATATGATATTACTCCTTCTTTTCCTTCCTCACGTATTTTTCTAAATACTACTTCTACTTCATCGCCTATGTTTAGTTTTTCTACATCACAGTCGACTATTTGTGCTGTTACTTTTGCACCTTCATCTAATTCTATAATTCCAACAGCGTATGGTGAGTTGTTCTTAAATTCATCTGTTGCTGCGTATATTACAGAGTATGAATATATTTTTCCAGTTCCTTTAAATTGGAGGTCTTCAATGTCACCATGGCTTCTACAATTTGGACAAACTACTTTTTTTGGGAAAAATGTTTGGTTACACGTGTTACATTTGGTTCCTATTAAGTTATATCTTTGATTGTTATGACGCCATCCTTTTACAATGTCACTCATATTATTTCCTCCGTTATAATAAAAATTTTTATAAATATGTTAATTATTCTTAATTAATATATTTATTTAACCTGTATTTATTATTAATTATTTGAAACCTTATTTTCAGTATATATCTTTGAATATTGATAAACGTATTTAATACTTTTTGATAAAAATATGCCTGAAAAGTAATACTTTTTCGTATTTTTTTCATAGTTTTTTATTGATAGGGGTTCTATCTGCTTTATAGTGTCTTATAATTTTTTTAATATTTAATGAAGCATTTAATACTATTTGTTTGTTTGGTTTCTTTTTAAATGTCTTTATTTTCTTTTTATAAATATTTTTTATTGGTAAAATATAATTATTTTATGGTTCATATAATTATTTGGTGATATCATGGATAAGATAGTTCATTATTCTATTATTGATAAATTATCTTCAGATGATGTGATTTCTATTTCAATTAGGATAACTGTAAAGGGATTTCCTGTTTCGGAAGTTTTAGAATATCATAATGGCGGAAAGTGGTCTCAGGATATTTCTACTATTACTCGAACATATAATGATGAAGAGGTTCAGAGTCAGTGGAGTAACTTCCAATCCAGGTTGTTGTCCTTTTTGGATGATGGTAATATGAGAGTTATAATGGATATTATGTCATCGGATGATGAATATTATTCAAACAAATATAAATTAAAAGTTATCGTAACATCATTTGATATTATTGATTAATTTATCATCATTATTAACTTTTTTTTAAACATTCATATACTTTTTTTAGAAATTTTTATAAATTATATTCCATATACATAATATTATTAAAAAATATTATGAAAATTATTAAAGAAGAAAAAGGTTACATAACAAGCATAATTCTTTTAATATTATTAATTCCAGTACTTCTACTGATGATAATAATAATAGAAGAATATTCGGAAGATACAAACACCACAATCCGAAATATAGAATCAGAAAAAATCAAAACAAAAACAGAAGATTTTGAAAACGAAATCATAACAATCTCCAAAGAAACATTACACAACGTCACATTAGATGTTATAACTAGAAAAAAAGCACTGACAAACAGTCGAACATATCTAAAAAAGATTATTCAGGAAAAAATAAATGAAAAACAGAAAAAATATGGGGCAGAAAATATTATAATCAACACAGAAGTTAAACAAATAGAATCTTCCAATGACCCATTTAAAATAGAAATAAATTATATTATAACATCAACAGCCAACAATTCAAACATAAAAATTAGAAAAGAAAATAAAAAATTAATAGAGATTACAGATACTAAGTATCCAGTATATGATCCATTACCAACACTTAAAATAGGAGCAACAATTAAAAACAATCAAATTAACTTCCAGGACAAACTAGCAGAATATATAGAATCAGAAAATAACACAGCATATACAAATGCAAAAACAAGTATAATAATAAAGAAATGTCCATATAGTGATTACATTCAACATGGAAATAATAATCAAACAATAACAAACTGTTTACACAATCATTACTATCATAATAGTCATGATGGGTTATGCTTATTATGTAGGTTAGAAAATAAGACAAGCTGCAATCATTATGGTATAGAAACATTCATACTTCCAACATTGGAATATGATAAGGCACCAGCATCGATAGATCATGTATTATTAAACGATAACAACAATCAATATGATGGAAATAAAATAAAAATCAACAATAAAACCATATTGTATCTGGATAATGGACATAAAACTAAGTACGGGTTATGAATAACAAGGGACAAATAATAATAACAGATTTACTATTGTATATAATAGTATTGACAATAATATTGGGTTTAATTATTTTTTCAATGACAATATTAAATGATAGTCAGGTAACGAGAATAAATAATAAACAATTAAATAATCTATTGGATAATAGTTTAGAAACATTAACTGAAACTAGTGGATTACCAAGTAAATGGGAATATATGGATAATGATGACATTAAGACAGTTGGATTGAAGTCAGATAATAATAATTTTATAAGCTATCAAAAATTGATGAAACTGAAAAATAACAAGCATTTACTGGATAGTTACTTTCCAAGTGGTGTTGCCTATGAATTAACATTATATCCAAAAAATAATGAAAACAGTAGGATGTTAATTGCTGGTAATTATTTGTCAAATCAGAAACAGGTATTTTCAAAAAGTGAAATAATATTAATTGATTATGGATACAATATTACCTCATTTTACAAAGATAATAATATTAATTCCTGCTATTATAATCATAATAAAGATTGGACTTGTAAGCCATTTACTATAAGTAAAAGTTTATTAAATGAAGGTGAATATTATATTATAACAAATGATAACATTGAATACATACTCTCCAACACATATTCTGAAAACATAACACAAAATGGTAAGGGAATAATAAACATAAACAACAATCTAAAACAATTAATAAAAAACGAAAACGAAACAATATATTTACACATAACCTCCCATAATAATGACACATACTTAGTATACGATAAAAATAATATGGAAGAACACCTAAATAATGTAATCAAACCTGAAGTTTACATATTAAATATGAAAGTAGCAATATGAGGAGCCAAAATATGGAAAATAAAGTACTGGATGCATTCAACAAAGCATCAACAGACTACGATAAATACAGAAAACAAGCAATACCAAACATGGAAATATACTACAACACAGCAATAAAACTAACACAAAAATATGAAAACCCAGAAATATTAGATCTAGGCGCAGGAACAGGAATACTAACACAACTAATACACAACCAACACCCACAAAGCAACATAACACTAGTAGACCTATCCACAGAAATGCTAAAAAAAGCAAAAGAAAAATTCAAAAACAAAAACTTCAAATACATAGAAGCAGACTACCTAAAATATGAATTTAAAAACAAATACGACATCATAGTATCCTCTCTTTCAATACACCACTTAACAGACAAAGAAAAACAGGAACTATACAAGAAAATATATGAAATGCTAAAACCCAATGGCATATTCATCAACGCAGACCAAGTAAGGGGATCAACAGAATACACAGAACAAACATATAAAAAACAGGACGAAACACACCTAAAAAAACAGGACATACCTGAAGAGGAAAAAGAAATCCTAAGAAATCGTAGAAAACTGGATAAACCAGCAACACTAAAAGATACCTTACAATGGTATGAAGAAATAGGATACAAAAATGTAGACATATACTACAAATATTACAGGTATATAGTAATAGCAGGAGAAAAATAAACACAATACTCCCATATACCCTCCAATTATATTTTAATCACCATTTGCTTTTAGTAAAAAAAGATAAACATTCATTAAAATTCTAATTATATAAATAACTTAAAAAACAAAAATATGCATAGATAAGATGAAAAATAACAATACAGAACCATATAACAACCAAATACAATGGGAAAAAATACTAAAAAATTATGCAATACTGATAATAGGACTATTCATAATGTCCTTTGGCGTAGCATTATCCGTAATATCAGACCTGGGAACAACACCCATATCCTGCATACCAAACGTATTAAAATATGCAGTACCCCTCTCATTAGGAACAATAACAATAATATTCAACTTCCTGTTAATACTGATACAGGTCATTATACTAAAATCAGAATTTCAAAGAAAACAATGGATGCAGTTAGTGGTAACAATAATATTCGGATACTTCATAGACTTCGCACTATACATATTAGAGCCAATAAAACCAACAAACTACATATCACAATGGATACTATGCATAATAAGCTGCTTCATAATAGCATTGGGAGTATACATGGAAGTAACGTCAAATGCAATAGTACTGCCGGGAGAAGGCGTATCACTAGCTGTAAGACATGTAACACACATAGAATTCGGAAAACTCAAAACAGCATTTGACACATCAAACGTCATAATCGGTGCAATATTATCCATAACATTATACGGTTCATTTAGAGGAATAGGATTAGGAACAATATTTGCAGGAATAGTAGTAGGATACATCGTCAGAGGATACAGACAATTATTTAACCTAATATCAAATTAAGAAGATCAAAAAAAAAGTATGGAATGAAGATTTTAATTAAAATCCTCATAATGCTTAATTAAATCCTCAGCTTCTTCTTCCTGAGAATAATAAATTTTATCGTTTTGTGGACTGTAATATGGATAATTTTCCCTTACAGACACTTTTTTACCCTTATATATGATATCAATGTAATCACCAGCTTCATCAACAGAGTATACTTTTTCTTTTTTATTAGAAACATTGTTTGTCTTATTTATTAATGAAATGTTCATGATTTCACCAGTATTTGCATTCATGATAACATTACCTCGCTCATATGTTCTGTCAACATTATCTTCATCAAATTCTTCAATGCTAATATTATAAAATGGTGTATTGTTTTCAACAAAACCGGATATTCTGTATGAGGCTTCATTAATGGAATAATTTGTATAAAGTTCCTTCTCTAAGATCTTTTTTGCCTCATTATGTGATAATTTTGGCATAATGCCGTCTATAGGTGTTGGTTCATCACCTGTTTCTCCTCTGACTGCCCCACCATCAAATGAGTATCCATCCTTATCATTACCTGTTGGACCTGTATTGGCATTTATTTCAAAGAATGCACACCAACCATAGTCATCATAAACATCAACAATATAGAATGGTGTTCCTTTATCATCGTATATTAATGTTGCATTTGATGTGAAATTAAGATATTGATTATTTAATTTCATAATCCGTATAACTTCTTTTTCTATTTCTTCTTTTGATATTTTAGGTGTTTGACTGTGTACTTTGCCGGTATTATTCTTTTTTAATTTTTCAGAAATTTCTTCCGTTCCAATTTTTATATTGCCGCTGTTATTAACATTAACCACGGTCTTGTTCATGTTAATATTTGAATTTTGTGGGTTGTGATTAGAAGTATCTGTCTGTGTATTATTCTCAGAATCCAAAAATGTAATACATCCGGATACAGATACTACTCCTATAACTAGGATTATTATTAATATAGGTGTAAATATTTTCATATCTTTTACCCCCATTCTCTTCTATTTCTAGGCATATTTTTAAAATTATTTTCTATTTCTATCTAATTAATCTATTAAATTCTAATGATGAGAAAATAACCAATTTAAGACTTTAAAATAGGTTAATTTATATTTATACTCATCTACTAAATGATTGTAATAAGTAATATTTATATTTTTTTAATAGACATGCTCTTGATGAATCATCACAATTAGTAAGACTATCAACAACACCTTGTGGGCGTATTAGTTAAAAAAGTACATAAGTGTCAAATTTTACTAAAAAAAAAACGATACTGTCCAATGGGTTTTGTATAAACTTTAAGTCAACACATATCATACTTACATAAAGTGTAGTTAATTTAACCTTGTTATAGTTAAAATAGAAGTATATTTCGTTAACATGAGTAAACATTTAACAATTAACTAAATTAAAGATATTACTATAATATAATTTCAGCAATTAGGTGGATAATTATGACAGTATTAAAAGTGGAAAATCCCATAATCACTTCGACAAATAATGTTAAAGTACTTGTTCAATGTTTAACTGATGAGCTAAAACCAGTCACTGGGGGTAGAATGGCTTGTATTCTTAATACTAATAAATTACTGGATATCCTGGAAGTTAAAGATGGAAAAGTTGAGTTTAATATTAAGCTACCTGAACAAGAAAATGAGTATGCCATAAGGTTTACCTATAGTG
>ODAI011836713.1_pt1 | contig 11893 bp, 16 predicted proteins | sample 1539321 | NCBI WGS metagenome assembly ODAI01 (sample SAMN02144231, study PRJEB22623) | gut metagenome | biome: sheep rumen | host: Ovis aries | place: New Zealand
GTGGGCTGTATCGCATTCTCAGATCAGCAGTTGTAGTATGGCAAAATATAAAACACATCGTCTTGTATAAAACGTGCCGCACCGCCTTAATGCGGCAGCCCTTCTTTGCATGGCGGAGACAGATTTCCATCAGAAAAAACTGTTGATTATGTGTATATGCCATGATATAATACATATCCTATAGGAATAGTATGTTTACGAAAGGATATGGAATCATGAGCACTTTACACGATATATTTGAATACGTAAGAAGCGGGGAAACTGAAGAGGAGAGACTGGGACTCGAAATCGAGCACTTTATTATAAATGAAGCGGGAGTCCAGATCACATTTGAAGAGATCACACCGCTGGTTGAAAAAGTCGGCAGAGAAACCGGAGCGAAGCTTTTATATGTGGACGGCCATGTTGTCGGCTATGCAAATGATAAATACTCTGTCACACTTGAGCCGTCATGCCAGTTCGAGATCAGTATAAATCCGTACTCTGCCCTCGGCGAGATAGAAAAGGTCTACCTGGAATTCCGCGGTATCTGGGATCCGATATTTGCCGGAAGGGGCTATCATTTTGTTGCCAAGGGCAACCTTCCGCTTGTCGAGTGTGGTATAATTACACTGGATGAGATCCCCCTGTCGCCCAAAAAGCGATACGAGTATATGGACGCCTATTTCAGGACCAGCGGTAAATACGGCAAATATATGATGCGGGCATCCGCCTCCACGCAGGTCTCGATCGATTACAGATCAGAGGCGGATCTGACCAGAAAACTGCGCCTGCTGGAGAAATTATCATCGATCTTTATGATCATGATGGAGAATAAGACGGAGACGAACTCGGCGCTGCCGGGTGCCTCGGAGAAGCCGCATTTGCTGAGGATCCAGGAGTGGGAAGACCTCGATCCTGCAAGGACCGGATTTTACCCGGGATCATTTGATGATGATTTCGGGTACGGGAAGGTTGCCGACGTGGTCTATCACACCCCGCTGATTTTGCTGACGGATAATGACGTCTCTACCTATGTGGGCTCCAGGACCGCGGAGGATCTGTTCGCTGAGCATATCATCTCTGAGGAGGGGCTTACTGAGGAGAGAAGGACGAAGCTTGTCGAGCATTTTATCTCCATGGGATTCTTCCATTTCCGCATCAAGAAGTACATTGAAGTGCGCATCGCCGACAGTGTTCCGATCAAAAAAGCGCTCGGATATACCGCGCTGCTGAAGGGCATTGTCTATTCGGAGCGCAGTCTTGATGTGCTTGAGAAAGAGCTGGCGGACATAAAAGGAGTTGAAGAAATCCAGGATGCTGTTGAAAAGATCGAGGCAGGCGGAGGTCAGGCGGTTATTTATCATAATATGACAGCTGCGCAGTGGGCGTCATATCTGATCGACCTGGCAGTGGACGCGCTGCCTGAACATGAGAAGGGATATCTTGCAAATGTGTGAACTTTTAGGCGTCACGGCTAAAAGAAAAATCTTAATGAACGAACTGCTCGTCACTTTTTTCAGTCACAGTGTTGATCACAGAAACGGTTGGGGGCTAGCTGTGCTTGATACGGATCCGGTCACTATTGACAGGGAACCTGTGATGGCAAGCAGCAGCCTGCATTTGAAAGACCGGCTTTTAGGCAGCATTGAAACTGCAAAATGTATAGGACACATTCGGCACGCGACAATAGGGGGAGACAGTATCAGGAATACACACCCCTTTGCGCGATACGATATTTCGGGCAGACAATGGGTGCTCGCGCACAATGGGACGATCTTTGACTCGGAGGCGCTTGCTCCGTATCGGTTTGTGCAGGAGGGGTCGACTGACAGCGAGAGGATATTGCTGTACATAATTGACCGGATGGGCGAGATGTATCGGCGAAAGGGAGACTCGCTGAGCGCCGATGAGAGGATCCGAATTGTTGAGGATACGGTGCAGACAATCGTCCCGGGAAACAAGGTGAATCTGCTCGTTTATGACGGTGAGCTGTTCTACGTTCATAAAAATGAGGAGAGAACGCTCTACCGGAAAGAAATTCAAGAGGGGATGCTGTTTGCAACGCAGCCCCTTACCGGGGATGGCTGGGAAGAGTTCCCGCAGAATCAGCTTATGGTATACAGGGACGGAGATCTGGTGTATGCCGGGAAAAAGCACGATTATACGTATGTGCACAACGAAGAGAGGATGAAACTGCTCTATCTGGCTTATGCCGGGCTATAGGGGACTCGGGGACGGTTCTTGCGTGAAATAACAGACTGCCTTAGCTGCTTCACGTAATAAGAACCGTCCCTATAAATGTGGCAATCACCCAGCGATTTGTTATTAATCGTGTGTCTATTGAATGGAAATATGCAAGAGAATGATGGTATACTTTGTACAGGAGGTATTGCTATGACTGAAGAAGTTAGACTTACTACACTTGCAAAGACATCGGGGTGAGCGGCCAAAATAGGTCCGGAGACCCTTTCCCAGGTTCTGGGAAAGCTGCCCCGTTTTTATGACGAAAACCTGCTCGTCGGCATTGAAACGTCTGATGATGCGGCAGTCTATAAGATCACGGATGATATTGCCCTGATCCAGACGGTGGATTTCTTCACCCCGGTGGTGGATGATCCCTATACATTTGGTCAGATCGCTGCCGCCAATTCTCTGAGCGACGTCTACGCGATGGGCGGTCTGCCGAAGATCGCTCTCAACATATGCGGATTCCCGAATTGTCTTGATCCGTCGGTACTGGGTGACATTCTGGCCGGCGGTGCCGACAAGGTCAAGGAGGCCGGAGCGCTTCTCATCGGAGGACACACGATCCAGAATGATGAGCCGCAGTACGGTCTGTGCGTCGCCGGTTTTGTCCACCCGGACAAGGTGTACAGGAACTGCGGCACGAGGCCCGGGGACGTTCTGATCCTGACCAAGGAGATCGGAAGCGGAATCGTTAATACGGCCCTCAAAGCGGAGATGGCATCGCCCGAAGCGTACAGGGATGCCGTGCGGGTCATGACAACGCTGAATGACAAGGCAGGAAGAATCATCCGGGAGTATCCTGTGACTGCGTGCACGGATATCACAGGTTTTGGACTGCTCGGCCACTGCGCCGAGATGGCTGTGCCGAGCGATGTCACATTCGAACTTTATCCGGAATCAATTCCTTATGTAAAGGAAGCGAAAGACTACGCCATGATGGGTCTGATCCCTGCCGGCGCCTACAAGAACCGCAAGCTGACCATGAACCGGATGCGCGCTGACGGGATTGACGAGGTCTATATCGATCTGCTTCACGACCCGCAGTCGTCAGGCGGACTTCTGTTCTCCGTTCCCGCCGACTGTGTTGACCGGGTCATGGATGAATTTGCGCGCGCCGATATGAGTACCACTGCCGCAGTGATCGGCAGAGCGGTCCCGCACGAGGACGAGTATATCCGTTTGCTCCCCGGGAAGTACGGTGTGATGGTATGAGAAAAAAAGAAATGAAACTGGTCGTCACGTTCCATACGACAGCGGACGCTATGGCGACCGAGAGAGTGTGTAAAAGCGCTGATATGCCGGGCCGCCTGATCCCGGTCCCGAGGACAATTTCCGCAGGGTGCGGTATGTCCTGGTGCACCGATGAGGCTTTGGAGGAGCAGCTTACAGCCTTGCTTGATGCAAATCAGATCGAGCGGGAGGGAATCTTCCATTGTCAGATATAATGGACACCCGCCGCTGAGGTCGGTTTGCTGCCACCCTATAGAGAAGGGGTCATCTTACACTGAAATGTATTTAAATATTCAATAAATAAGCCCCCTTATCAGGAGGGGTAATTGGACACATATGAAGAACCACCTTTATAATTTATCTCAGTGGCGGATTTGCGCCGATGATCCGATTCATTCTCGGCGTGATCATTATGATCGGATCCCTGATCTTCCTCGGCTGCCCGCTTCGCCAGCTGATCCTTGCAGGACAGGGTTCTTCTGACTCTGCGGTCACTGTGCACAGCATGCTCTTCGGCGCAGCCCTGTGCCACAACCTGGGCCTCGCGTCCAGCGGCACAGCGATGAACGCGGAGACCGGTGAGCTCGTAGCCGGCGCGGTCACTCCGAACGGAAAGGTCGCATGTATTATATGTATCGTGATTTGCTTCATTATTGCATTTGCAAATAAAAGAAAACAGAGCTGATTTTAAAGGAGATACACAATGGAAATAGTTGATGCAAGAGGGCTGTCCTGCCCGGAACCGCTGATGCTGACAGATCAGGCATTAAAGAAGGCCAAAGGCCCTATCAAGGTGCTGGTGAGTGAGCCGCATCAGAAGACGAACATTGAAAAACTCGCAAAATCAAAAGGCAAGAAGGCTGTTTCAAATGCAGTCGGCTCGGAATTTGAGATAGTTATATCATGATTTATTTTGACAATGCCGCGACTACTATGGTCAAGCCCCGCTGTGTCATAGAGGCGGTAACGCAGGCCATGCAGCATATGGGAAACTCCGGGCGGGGAACTCACGGCGCTTCGCTCGGAGCGGCAAGAACGATTTATGACACGCGAAAGCTGCTCGCGGATTTTTTCAACGCGGAGAAGGCGACCAGGATCGCGTTCACGGCCAACTCCACGGAGAGCTTGAATATCGCGATCAAGGGACTTTTTGCCCCGGGCGACCATGTTATCTCCACGGTGCTGGAGCACAACTCTGTGCTTCGTCCCCTCTATGAGCTTGAAAAAAAGGGCGTGCGGGTAACATACGCCGAGTGCGATGAAAAGGGGGCGATCCGACCGGAGGACATCCTTAAATATGCGGACAGCTCCACAAGGGGAATCGTCTGTACGCACGCATCGAATCTGACGGGCAATATGATCGATATTGCCCGCGTCGGTGCGGCAGCCCGTGCAGCCGGCATCATCTTTGTTGTGGACGCGTCTCAGACGACGGGGGTCATTCCGATCGACGTTCAGGAGATGAATATCGACGTACTGTGCTTTACCGGTCACAAAGGACTTCTGGGTCCTCAGGGGACTGGCGGTCTTTATGTGCGCGAGGGTGTGGAGATCCGTCCGCTCCTTTCCGGAGGCAGCGGCGTGCAGACCTACAGCCGGGAACATCCCAGGGAAATGCCTACAGCGCTGGAAGCAGGCACACTGAACGGACACGGAATTGCCGGTCTCCACGCGGCGGTAGAGTATATTATGGAGACCGGGATCGACAACATAAGGAGTGCGGAGCGTGAGCTCATGCTCCGTTTCTATAACGGCGTGATAGAAATTCCCGGCGTGCGTATCTACGGCGATTTCGATACGGAGGAGAGATGCCCGATCGTCACGCTCAATCTGGGAGAGTATGATTCCGGTGAAGTCAGCGATGAGCTCGCATTCGGTTACGAGATCGCGACAAGGCCGGGCGGCCACTGTGCGCCGATGATGCACAGGGCGCTGGGAACAGTCAGTCAGGGAGCGGTGCGATTCAGCTTCTCAAGCTTTAACACAGCGGATGAAGTAGATGCTGCCCTTGATGCGCTCCGGGAACTTGCCGGGGAAGAGGATTAGTGATTCAAGCGTGCTTATGTGTTTTTTTATAAGCGCGCTTATTGATTGTGTTGACATATGAATTCCGACCGTGATAATATCATATCGGAAGTTCTCCTGAACTTGAAATCTTAATAAGGGAGTGGATAGGTAACTGGTGTGCCTCCTGGTCTTCAAAACCAGTGTTGGGCGTGTGTACGTCCTGGGTGGGTTCGATTCCCACACGCTCTCGCCAGAATGATCTGTGCAGACTTGCACGTTAAAAAAGAACTGCCGCATATGGCAGTTCTTTTTGGTTATGATAATAATTGCGGTGGATTTTCATGACTGTTCAGCTGTCCACGATAAAGTGCAGCATTTTCAGGAATTCCGCCGTCGGTTTCCTGTAATCTTCGAGAGCTCCGCCGGCAATGGATATGTCCGCATACGATTCGTCGGAGGGAGTTCCCTCCTCATGAATCTGATTGGACAGATACTCCTCCAGCGTGCTCACGATAATGAAATTGGCCATCTCAAGGTTCTCGTCTGTCAGGCGTGCACCGGCTTCGTTGACGAGGGGAGTCAGAATGCTCAGGCATCTGTCATACATGTTGTTTCCCTGAAACATGGTGTTTATGAGCGGGGAATGGTTGTTCTTAATATCCGGGAACAGAGTATAGTATTCATCCAGCAGTTCTGTGAGCTGATATTTATATTTGCCAAAGAAGAAGTTGTAGTAAAGTGCCGGATTGGAAAATGCGTAGCGGCAGAAACAGTTCCAGATGGCATAAAAGTATTCATAAGGACAGAGATCCTGCCGGCTTATTTCGACCAGGGCATCACTGTAGGGCTGAAGAAAACGCACGGAAGCGAGCGCGATCAGCCAGTCGGAGTCCTGAAAATAGGAATAAATTGTTGAGTTGTGGAATCCTGCGGTCTCTGCGATCTTACGGATCGAGATGGAGCCGAACGGCTGTGAATCGATCAGTGTCGATGCGGCATCCACGAAGGCGCGTTTTCTCCGCAGGAATAAATCCTGATTTTTCTTATTCAGCATATGGCATTACCTGCATGATTGGTTGAGGGCGCGGAAACTGTATCCCGGCACGACCGTGATATCAAAAATAGCAAGACAAAGACATGATGGGTGGTAAATATATTTAGTGATTACTATATATCTTATCTTACTATAGATTTATAGAAATACGCAATAGTAAGAAAAAAATTAGGGCACTTATCTTTAAATCGAACGTAACAGTTCAGACAGGCTGTTATGATAGTTCGTTAACGGCGCAAAGCATCCATCTTCGTGAGAAAAGCATTGCTGGTCCGACCGAGAGACCAAAAAGCTTTAGCTTTTTTGGCTCGCAGGGTAGTGACCAGCGCTTTTCGATGAAGATGATGTTTGTGTCGTATCTCAGGCCTCGAACAGCCTGTCTGGACTATTACAATCGGACACTGAAGCGGAAAGGGAAAAGCTATGAACGGCATGGGATTTTCGGAACCGGGAACGCGGATTTTTTGGACAAGGCAGGCCGCGGAGATAGAAGAGGAGCTGGAGAAGACAGGCGTCTACCGGGTTAAAAAAGAGTATATAGAAAAGAAAAATGATACGATCTCGGAGTTTTATCTCAGACTGTATCGCTGGTACACAAAAGAGGCGGAGAAGTACATCGAGATTTCCGGGGAGTACCCGATCTGGCTCAGTCTGTCGGAGGACAATATGCTGCAGCCGGTGGAAGGCACCGTCATCCTGGAAGTTGAGATCCCGGCTGACAGGTATCTTTTATGCAACTATGACGCGTGGGGCTACATAGTCAATTATTTTTATGTGCCTCTCGATGAGGCGGATCGTGTTCGCCATACGAACGAACTCCGGCGTTACGGTATCGGCAGTGACGATGAGCTGCTTCTGACAAATAAGGGGAATTTCTATCCTCTTTTAAAGCGGGAGGTGCAGCAGAGCTGGAGCCGCGCGTTCACTCTGAAGCCGGGAAATATGGAGATGGGTCTGGTGGCGACTGCCTGGGAGATCCGTAAGGAGTGGGTCAGAGAAATCCGTCACTATTTAAATTCGGAGGAATCGAAATGAGAATGTGGACAGTACAGATGCCGGTCGTGCAGGAGACACTTGACCTTTATGGGGTCTCCTATGTAAAGCGGGAATACCTGAGGAAAAAATACAGGGAGACTGCATGGATCTTCCTTGAGGCTTACTCGTTCATGACCCGGGAGATGGAAAAACGAGTGCCAAAGCCGGCGGAGGCGGAAAGCCCGATATGGGTCTTCCGGGACGTAAGCCGGGTGTTCTGCCATGAGGGAGCCCTCTTATATGAGCTGGATATCCCGGAGGATCAGATGGTCCTTTTTGACCTCAGGAACTGGCAGGAGATCCTGTCACTTAAGCCTCTGGGAAATCCTGCGGATCGGGAGAAGATACTTTCGGATATGAGACGGCAGGGGGCCGGCGACACGACCGATGTCTTCGCGAAGCCTTTTTACCCCCTGGTAAAGAAGCAGATCAGAGACAGCTGGAAAGCTCTCTTTACAGAACCGCTGCCGGAAGAGGCCTGGCAGCAGGGGGCTGTCTGGATGCTGAAAAAAGAGTGGATTATCGGCACTGAAAACCTATAAATAATGCTCAAAATCCGATTCATAGAGTTTATCTATTAATTGTATTTTGATATAAATAAGCGCGCTTATTGACTTACTTATCATGTTCTTATAAACTATTACTATAAGAAAGCGCGCTTATTTTTATGCGAATATGTGGATATGTACTAGTCAAAAATTCCATGTTCGCGGAACAAAGAGACATTTTGCACATGGAAAGGAGGAGGATGATTTCTTGAAACTCGAGATTGGTAATTTTTATGTAAACGAAATCGCTTTCGGAGATGAATTATCCTTCAAAGACGGTGTTCTGACCATCAACAAAGAAGAAGCACTTGCGATGGTAAGAGAAGACGACCGCATCACAGAGGCTGAGCTTTATATTGTTAAGCCCGGCGACGAAGTACGCCTTTGCCCGGTCAAGGAAGCAATCGAACCGCGTGTAAGGCTTGACGGCAAGGGACTTTTCCCGGGCTACACAAGTCCGCTGCGCCAGTCCGGGAACGGCGTTCTCCACGCACTCAAGAACTGCAGTGTCCTCGTAGTAGGAAGACACTGGGGCGGATTCCAGGACGGCCTCATCGATATGAGCGGCCCGGGCCAGAAGCACACATACTTCGGCGGCCTCAACAATATCGTACTGGTAGCTGACACGAACGAGGAATTCGAGCGCTATGAGCAGCAGAAGAAGAACGACGCGCTGAGACGTGCAGGTCACAAGCTCGCTGAGTTCATCGGACAGTGCGTAAAGGAACTTACTCCGGAAGACACGGATGTCTATGAGACAACTCCGATCACAAAGAGACCTGCAGAAGTCAATGCACTTCCGGCACTCGTTGCTGTTCTTCAGCCGCAGTCCCAGATGGAAGCTCTCGGCTACAATGACCTTGTTTACGGCTGGGATATGAACAAGTATCTCCCGACACTTATGAGCCCGCAGGAAATCCTTGACGGTGCTCTTGTATCCGGATCCTTCATGCCGTGCTCATCCAAGTGGTCGACATATGACTTCCAGAACTATCCGATCCTTCGTGCGCTTATGGACGAGGACGGAAAAGACTACAACTTCCTTGGCGTTATCATGGCTAACCTGAACGTCGCTATGGATCAGAAAGAGCGCGCAATTCAGTTCATCGTACAGACAGCTACAGAACTGGGCGCAGATTTCGCTCTGGTCACAGAAGAAGGCTACGGCAACCCGGATGCTGACTACGTCGGTGCTATCGCTGCCCTCGAGACTGCAGGCATCAAGGTCGTCGGTGTTGCAAATGAGTGCACAGGCCGTGACGGCGCTTCTCAGCCGCTCGTTACTCTGGATGAGAAGATCCATGCAATGGTTTCTACCGGCAACGTATCGGAACTTATTGAACTTCCTCCGATGAAGGTCGTCCTCGGCGAGCTTGAAGCTCTCGGCAGAGACGGTAACTCCGGCGGTTGGGAAGGTGACGAGGTTCTCGGACCTTCTGTAAGACCCGACGGCTCCATCATCATGGAAGACAATGGCCTGTTCTGCGGCGATATGACTGTAGGCTGGTCACACAAGACAATGAAAGATTTCTGATAAAGGAGAAATAGCATGAGCAAAAAGGCGATTATTTACGTCAATCAGTTCTTCGGCCAACTCGGCGGCGAAGATACTGCAGGCGTAGGCCCGTCCATCCATGAGGGATTGATCGGCCCGGCCATGGCGTACAATGCGCAGCTGAAGGATTGTGATGTCACACACACAATCATCTGCGGCGACAACTATATGGGATCCAACACCGAGGATGCTGTAGCACAGATTCTTGGATTCCTTGAAAATCTTGAATTCGATATCTTTATTGCAGGTCCGGCATTCAACGCTGGTCGTTACGGCGTTGCGTGCGGCACGATCTGCAAGGCAGTCAAAGACAGATTTGGCGTTCCGGTCATCACATCCATGAACCAGGAGAATCCGGGTATGGAAATGTTCCGCAAGGATATCATCATCATGAAGGGCGGCAACATCGCTTCCAAGATGAGAAAAGACCTCGCGGCAGTCGTCAAGGTCGCCAACAAGATGCTTGCCGGCGAAGAAGTCGGCCCGGCAGCTGACGAAGGCTACTTCCCGACAGGACGTCGTCATCAGGTATTTATCGAAGAGGATGCCACAACACGTTTCATGAGAATGCTTCATGCACGTATCGCCGGCGAAGAGTTCGTCTCCGAGCTGATCGTTCCGAAGCTTGACCGCGTCCCGATCGCAGCTCCGGTCAAGGACCTCAAGCAGGCAAAGGTAGCCCTCCTCACAACAGGCGGTATCGTCCCGGTGGACAATCCGGACCGTATCCAGTCCGCATCCGCTACACGCTGGGGCAAGTACGATATCACAGGTATGGAAAGACTCGAGAGCGGCGTCTTCAAGACGATCCACGCCGGATTCGATCCTGCTGCTGCAAATGCTGACCCGAACGTCATCATGCCGATCGACGTTCTTCGCGCCATGGAGAAGGAAGGCGTATTCGGAAGCCTTCATCAGTACTTCTACGCAACTGTCGGTACAGGAACGACAGAGAAGGAAGCTTCAAGAATGGCTAAGGAAATTCTGCCATTACTGCAGGCCGACAATGTCGACGCATGCATAATGGTAAGTACGTGAGGGACCTGTACACGTTGCGGTGCAACGATGGTCAAAGAAATTGAGCGTGCCGGTATTCCGATCGTTCATATGTGCAATATCGTTCCTGTTTCCAAGACGGTTGGCGCGAACCGAATCGTTCCGACAATCTCTATCCCGTATCCGTTGGGAGATCCTGCTACATCCAAGGAAGATCAGTGGAAGCTTCGTTATCACAGAGTCAGAGTTGCTCTGGAGGCACTTGCTACTGATGTTAAGGAGCAGACAGTATTCCCGGTATAATCAGAGATCTGATTTTTGTGTGATGTGGTCGCCAAAATCAGATTCGGGATTTGTTTTGGCGACCGCATCTTGAATACGCGCTGCTCCATGTTGTCCTAAGTTAACAGACAAATGGAGATAAGCGGATGAAAAAAGAATTTAATACAATTTTTATTGTTTCATTAATCATTTGCGTGATCATTGCGGTCTGGGCGGTTGGCTTCAACGCTGCTTTTACTGTTGCGGCCAACGCCATGTTCGCATTTTTCACGCAGAAATTCGGGTGGCTGTACCTTGTTGCTATGATAGCCTTTGTTGTGTTCGCGATTTTTATCGCTGCCGGCAAGTGGGGAAATATCACCCTCGGTGAGGACGGTGAGAAGCCTGAGTACAGCACTCTGACTTGGTTCGCCATGCTGTTTGGCTGCGGCATGGGCGTCGGCCTTGTATTCTGGGGCGTAGCGGAGCCTATTTCCTTCTACGTTTCTCCGGCTGCAGGCGTTGCTCCGGAAACTCCGGAGGCGGCGAATTTCGCGCTAAAAGCCGCCTTTATGCACTGGGGCGTTTCTCCGTGGGCTAACTATGCTATAATGGGATTAGGACTTGCCTACTTTGGATTCCGCAAGAAACAGAACGCCATGATCAGCACCACGCTGGTTCCGCTGATCGGAGACAGGGCAAAAGGTATGCTTGGCACAATAGTTGACGTTCTCGCCGTATTTGCAACAGTTGCGGGTGTCGTCACATCGCTCGGACTCGGTGTCATGCAGATCAACTCGGGTCTTAACATGGTCCTGGGAATTCCTTCCAACCTGATGATTCAGATCATCATTATCCTGATCATCTCTGTCATCTACATTTCGACGGCAGCGGCCGGTATCGAAAAGGGAATTGCAGTTCCTCCCGTGAGTAGTCATTGATCCCGAAAGCTGCCATCTTGTTCTCGTCTCATCCGTA
>ODAI010745806.1_pt1 | contig 11892 bp, 10 predicted proteins | sample 1539321 | NCBI WGS metagenome assembly ODAI01 (sample SAMN02144231, study PRJEB22623) | gut metagenome | biome: sheep rumen | host: Ovis aries | place: New Zealand
CGGAAGCTCACGCTCGTTTCAGGCAGCATACTGATCCTTCCCCCGCGCCGTCCGGTCCGGTTTTTTCCTGCCTGGATTTTACCATTTTTCCCCCTTTTTTGACAGGCGCAAAAATTCTGCATATTCTTCCCCGGCCCGCAGCCCCTTGAAAATCAAGGATGTGCGAAATTTTCGCTTTCATCGGCTCCGCCCGCTATATCGAGCTGTACCAGAACGCCTATGACGCGTATCTGGCCAAGTAACAAGCCTTGAACACCGCGGCCTGAAATGGTAAAATACCGTTAACAAGAGCCGCAGGGCACTGCCGGGGTTCCGATCCTGCCGGCGGTGCCCTTTGCGGCGTTAAGGAGAATCTATGCAGCGAAACCTGAAAGTCCTCTGCCTGCTGGCCGTCCTGTGCCTGCTGCTGACCGGCTGCGCCTCCCCCGGAAACGGAAACGGAGGCATTCGATGAAAACCGCGGAGATTAACATCCGGGACCCCTTTGTGCTCCTGCAGGGGGATACCTATTACCTCTACGGCACCCGCGGAAGCACCTGCTGGGGGCTTGCCACCGGGTTTGACGTCTATTGCGGCCGGGACCTGGAGAACTGGGAAGGCCCCTTCCCCTGCTTCGAGAACGACGGCACCTTCTGGGCGGACCGGAATTACTGGGCGCCGGAGGTGCATCCCTGGCGCGGCGCCTTCTGGATGTTCGCCAGCTTCAAAAACGAAACCCTGCGCCGGGGCACCGCCGTCCTGCGGGCGGACTCCCCTCTCGGGCCCTTCCTGCCCTGGTCCCCGGGGCCCGTGACGCCGCCGGAATGGGAATGCCTGGACGGCACCTTCCACACGGACCGGGAGGGCCGGCCCTGGATGGTGTTCTGCCACGAATGGGTCCAGGCCGGGGACGGCGAGATACTGGCCATGCCGCTTCATGAAGACCTGCGCTCCGCCGCCGGCGCGCCCCGGCTGCTCTTCCGGGCCTCGGAAGCCGCCTGGACCCGGGAGGTCACCCATTCCTCCGGCATCCGCGGCCGGGTAACGGACGGCCCCTTCCTGTGGCGCGATGACGGCGGCAGGCTGCTGTGCCTGTGGTCCTCCTTCTCGGACGGCGGCTATACCCAGGGGCTGGCCGAATCGGACAACGGCGAAATCACCGGGCATTTCCGCCAGCTTCCGCCCCTCTTCCGGGAGGACGGCGGCCACGGCATGCTTTTCCGCGCCGGGGACGGCCGGACGCTGCTGGCGCTGCACCGGCCGAACCGGCACCTGGAGGAGCACCCCGTTTTCCTGCCGGTCTCCCTCTGAGTTTCTCCCCGGCTTGCCAAAACCTGCAAAATCCGCTATACTTTGCTGGATTTTGCATTTGAAGAGGTGTTGGGTTTGAGCTGGTTTGTTTTTGCCCTGATCTGTGTGCTCGGCTGGGGGTTTGCAGATCTTTTCTATAAGCAGTCCTCCGATGAGCAGGACCGCTATTCCCACCTGCGGATCGCCGTATGGGTCGGCCTGGTCATGGGCGCGTGCGCGCTGGTCATGATGGCCCTTCCCTTTGACGAGGAGCTGAAAACCCCGATGTCCCTGGGGGCCCTGGTCCGCAACGGCGTCAAGTACTCCCCCGCGTCCCTGTTCTATATCCTCTCCATGGTCATCGGCTACGCCGGGCTGCGCTACATGGAGGTCAGCATTGTCTCGCCGGTGCAGAACGCCTCCGGCGGCCTGTCCGCCATCTTCATGACCGTCTGGTTCCTGGTGGCCGGGCAGATGGAAAGCATCGCCGATATCTTCGATCCCCTGACCACCGTCGGCACCGTGCTGATCGTGCTGGGCGTCATCGCCCTGGCGGTGGTGGAGCAGCGGCTGGCCCGGGAGGAGCGCCGGCTGAACCCGCCGGAGAAGAAATACCGCTTCGGCGCCCTGGCCTTGCTGTTCCCGATCCTCTACTGCCTCTTTGACCCCCTGGGCACCTCCGCCGACGGCATCATCCTCGACGAGGAAGTCGGCCTGGGCCTGGGCGAGATCGATGTGCTGATCCTCTACGGGCTGACCTTCCTGCTGGCCGGGATCGCCGCCTGGGTCTTCCTGTGGATCCGGGAAAAGAAGCCCTACAACCCCTTCGCCCGCAGCGAGCGCCCCAAGGCGCTGGCCGCCTGCTGCGAGGAGTTCGGCCAGGTGTTCTATGTCTTCGCCATGTCCCGCAACCCGATCGTCGCCGCGCCGATGGTCGCCAGCTACTGCGTGATTTCCGTGCTGCTGGGCCATGTGTTCCTGAAGGAGAAGCTGAAGGCTCCCCAGTATGCCTGCGTGCTGGCGGTCATCGCCGGCATCATCGTCATCGGATTCACCGGCGAATAATCCCGCCGGCGGCTTCCGCCGCATCAAAGGAGATGAAAAGCCATGGCGCGCATTCGTTCCGGTTCCTTCCGGGCTGTCCGCGCCCTGGCTTTTTTGCTGTGCTGCTGCCTGCTGTCCGCCCCCTGCCGCCCCGCGGCCGCGGAGGCGGAGGCGCTGTCCCTGTCCCTCCCGGCGGAGGTAAAGGGCGTCACCCCCTGCGAAATCACCGTCCGGTCCCCGGCCGCCGGGGAGCTGCTGCTGACGCTTTATGACAGCCTGGAAAATCCCTGGCTCTTCCGGCGGGAGACCCTCCGGCCCGGGGAGAACCGCCTCCCCTGGGACGGGCGGGGCGCCGGCGGGGAGCTGCTGATGAGCGGGCCCTACCGGATGGACGCGGTGCTGACCGCCGACGGGGGCGAAGTGCTGACCGCCTCCGCCTCCTTCAGCATCCGGGATTATGCCCCGGTGCTGGCCCTGGCCCTTCCCTCCTCCGAAACGCTGTATCTCGACCAGGGGGAGAGCTGGTTTGTGGAATGCTGGGTGCCCCGGGAATGCATCGCCGCCATGGAAATCCTGGATGCTTCCGGGAAAGCGGTCTATACGAAGAGCGTCACCCTGAAAAAGCAGGACCGGAATGTGATCCGCTGGAACGGCGCCCTCTCCGGCCGGCAGAAGGCGGCCCCGGGAGCGTATACCGTTCACCTGTATCCGAAGCGGAACCCGGACTTTGACCATACGTTCCCCCTGACCATTGAGGAAACCGCCCCGGAAAAGCCCCCGGTGGCCGTCACCGGCCCCGTGATCCCCGAGCGGGGGATGTCCGATGAGGAAATCTGGGAGATCATGATGAAGCCCTCCGTGGTCATCAACCATACGGGCTCCTCCCTCCGCTACAAGGTCTACGAAGCCCCCTCCCTGCGCAGCAAGGCCATCGGGCTCATCTGCTGCGCGACCCAGGGGCTGGAGGTCCTGGCGCTGGAGGACGGCTGGGCGCAGATCCGCGCCGCCAACTACAACAACGGCCGCTTCCTCACCGGCTGGTTCCCCGCCCGGGACCTGATGACCGTGGTGCCGGCCCCCCGCTACGCCGTGCTGGTGGACAAGCGGGAGCAGACCCTGACCGTCTGGGAGTCGGGGCATCCCATCGGCACCGTTCCGGTGTCCACAGGCCTGCCGACCAAAAACCGCCCCGAGCGGGAGACCCCCCCCGGCGCCTTCCTGACGGACGTCCACATCAGCCGGGACTTTGCCCAGGACGGCGCCCGCTATGACTATCCCCTGCGCTACCAGGGCGGCAATATCATCCATTCCACCGGCTATGCCCGGATTCCCCACGCGGCCTACAGCGTCAAGGATTACAGCAAAAACCTGCCCCTTCTGGGGCAGAAGGCCTCCCACGGCTGCGTCCGCGTCAGCCCCTTCGCCAGCGCAGACTGCCCGATCAACAGCTACTGGCTCTGGACCCACCTGCCCTATCACACCCGGGTCATCATCCTGGACGACTGAGGCCGGAAGGCATAAAAAAGGACTGTGAATCAAGTCACAGTCCTTTTTCCTTGGGTCAGATTCCCCGGAAGGAGAACGCAAACTCCAGCGGCCGGGAGATATCCAGCAGGTATTCCGGATGGGTCCGGGCGCCCCAGCTGTCGTCGCCGCCGACGCCCATCTGCCGGCTGCTCATCTTCACCACCGTGTAGTTCACCCCGGGCAGCTCAAACCCGTGGGCGGCGTTTTCAATCTCGTGGGGCGTCCAGGGCAGCGCGGAGAACTCCCCGCCGCCCAGCCACAGCTTCAGCCCCCGTCCCCGGTCGTCCGTGATTTCCGCCCGGCGCACGCCGGTGCGGTTCCCGCATTCCTGGGGCATCAGGTAGGGCGTATAGTTTTCCTGCGCCGTGTATTCCCACAGCCCCAGCCGGGCGCCCTCCCGCCGGTCGATATAGTTTTCCGCCGGCCCCAGGCCGAAATAGCGCACCCGGCCGTAGTCGGCGTCCATCTTCAGGATCATCCCGAACTCCGGCATTTCCCCCAGCTCCGCCACGGGATCATACCGCATCCGCACGTCCACCTTCCCGCAGGGATGCACCCGGTATTCCATCGTGCAGGACGCCTTCGGGGAGGTCGGCAGGTCGCAGATCATGGAGAAGGAGACGCTGCCGTCCGCTTCCCGCACGGGGCGCACCGCGTCGTTCTTCCGGGCGGATTCCCGCTCCAGGCCCGTCTGCGCGTACAGGGAGGCGATCTTCCACTGGGCGTAGCGCTGCGGCATCCGGTTGCCCATGTCGTTGTTGGTCGGCGCCCGCCAGAAGTTCGGCAGCAGCGGCGCCTTCAGCATCTCCCGGTTTCCCCACCGGTAGGAGTCCAGCGCGCCCAGGGCCCGGTTGAACATCACCGAGAAGGATTCCCCGCGGATGCCGATGTTCCAGTGGCTTTCGTGGATTTCCAGCGCCGGCGCGGCCGGGCAGGGTTTCCTTTCGCCCGCCACGTTCCAGACGCCCTGGCCGAAGGCGGTCTCATATCCCGCCTCCGCCCATTCCCGGCCCTCCTTCAGCCGGAAGGACACCGTCACGGCGTATTCTCCCGGCACCGTCTGCTTTCCGAAGGGCAGCGGATACACCTTTTCGGACAGGGGCGGCACGTCCGTTTCCACCGTCCGGCGGCCGACGGGCTTCCCGTCCCGCTCCAGCGTCACCTCGCAGCGGAAGGCGGAGGTGGGCGTGAACATGTGCCGGTTGATCACCGTCATCCTCTCCGCGTCCGCCTTCACGACGATATCCTGATAGCAGTATTTGACCTCCTGCAGCTTCGGGGTTTCCTTCCCGTCGGCAAACACGATGCCGTTGCCGCAGAAGATGCCGTCGTTGGGCCGGTCATCCCAGTCGCCGCCGTAGAGGATCGTCTTTTTGCCGAACCGGTCCCGGGCTGTCAGCCCCTGGTCGATAAAGTCCCAGATGAACCCGCCCTGGTAGAGCTCCTCCTCATAAGCCAGCTCCGTATACTTGTGCATGGCGCCGTTGGAATTGCCCATCGAATGGGTATACTCGCACAGGATGAAGGGCTTTTCCCGGTGCGTCTTCAGGTATTCCCGGATCCGGTCCGCCGGCGTGTACATCTCCGATTCGATATCCGTGATCTCCCGCAGGCGCAGGTCCCCGTACCCCATGTACTCCACCTGGCGGTCCCCTTCATAATGCACGGGCCGGGAGGGATCCAGCTTTTTCATCTCCCGGCTCATGGCCAGGATCACCGTGCCGGTCAGGCTTTCGTTGCCGCAGCTCCAGATCAGGATGCTCGGATGGTTCCGGTCCCGGCCCACCATGGACCGCACCCGGTCCAGCAGCAGCGGCTCCCAGTCCGTCCGGTTCCCCGGGAACATCTCCTCCTTCGGGATCCGTTTGCGGTACAGCATATCCCACATGCCGTGGGTTTCCATGTTGTTTTCGTCGATCACGTACAGCCCCAGCTCATCGCACAGCCGGTACAGCGCGCTGCTGTTCGGGTAGTGGCTGGTGCGCACGGCGTTGATATTGTTCCGCTTCATCAGGATCAGGTCCCGCCGGATCTTTTCCTCCGTCACGGCCCGGCCGGTTTCCCCGCAGAAGTCATGCCGGTTGGTGCCCTTGAACACCACCCGCACCCCGTTCACCCGGATCACGCTGTCCCGGATCTCGATCTTCCGGAACCCGGTCCGCAGGGGCACGATCTCCTCCGTGCCGTCCGGGGCCGCCAGGCGCAGCTCCAGGTCATACAGGTAAGGATCCTCCGCGGACCAGAGATGCGCTTCCTCCGCCTCCAGCACACCGGAAAGCTCCTCCTCCCCGGAGACCGTCCCCTCCTCCGCCGCCAGCACCCGTCCGGCGTCCGTCAGCTTCACGGTCCAGGCCGTTCCCGCCGGCGCGCTGACCTTCGCCTTCCAGCAAAGGATGCCCCTGCGCAGGGAATCGTCCGGCTCCGCGCGCACCTGCAGGTCCCACACGTGGGCCTCCGGCACGGCGTAGAGGAACACCTCCCGGTACAGTCCCGAAAACCGCAGGAAGTCCTGGTCCTCCAGCCAGCTGCCGGCGCAGAACCGGTACACCCGGCAGGCCAGCTTGTTTTCCCCCTCCCGCAGGGCACCCGTCAGCTCAAACTCATGGGGCGTAAAGCTGTCCGAGGAAAAGCCGATATACTGCCCGTTCAGCCAGACCGCCACGCAGCTCTCCGCCCCCTGGAAGGAGATGAAGACCCGCCGGCCCCGCAGGGCCTCCGGCAGGGTAAACATGCGCACATAGCATGCCACGGGGTTAAAGCGCTCCGGCAGCTCCCCCGGGAGAATCGTTTCCGATCCCGTCCAGGGATACATCGTGTTGCAGTACTGCGGCGTTCCCCAGCCCTCCATCTGGATATGGGCGGGCACGGTGATGTCCGTCCACCCGCTGCAGTCGTATTCCGCCGCCTCAAATCCGGGAATCACCTGGCCCGGGTTCACCGCGTGGAAAAACTTCCACTGGCCGTTCAAACTCATCCGCAGGGAGGAAACGCCGGCATCCCGTTCCGCCTCCGACAGGTAGAATTCATGATCCGTATGGGGGTCCAGCCGGTTTTCCCGGAAATAGCCGGGATCCTTCAGTCTGCTTTCCTCAAACATGGCTTCTGTGCACCTTTCCTTTTTCTTTATTTATTTTCTTTTCCGAGCCGCCCGGCGCAGGGCGAGGCCCCCGAAGACCGCGGCCGCGATCACCGCCGCGGCGGCCAGGGTTTTCAGCGTAAAGAGGCCGAAATCCTCAAGGAACGAAACGAACCCGCCGGTCTCCCCTGCCGCTTCGGCCGTCTCCGCCGGGGCCGCCGAGACTGTCGGTACCGGGAACGCGGTGGCTGTCGCTACCGGCGTCGGGGCGGCTGTCGGAGCCGGGGCCGGCTCCTCCGGAACCGCCTCCTCCGCGGCAAAGTCCGCTTCCGTGTCGGCCGGGGCTGCCGCCTCCGCGGCGAAGTCCGCCTCCGCTTCCCGGGCGGCGGAGGATGCGCTCTTGCGGCTTTCCGCCGGGCGCGCCGCCGCATTCATCATCACCGGCGCTTCCGCCGCTTCCTCCATGGCGGTTTCCGTTTCCGCCGGTGCGGCGGATTCCGCCTCCTCATAGGCCGTGCTGAAGGACACCGTATCCTCATTCACGGCGATCGGGGCCGTCAGGTCCGCCGTGCGCATGCTCCGGGTCAGCAGCGTTCCGCCGATCAGGAATACAAACACCGCCGCCGCGCTGAGGAGATACCGCCACTGCCTTTTCTTTTCCCGCCCGGACTCCGTCTGCCGGCTGCCGGCCGCCTCCTCCCGGATCCGCTCCGTCCAGCGGCCGTGGAAATCGGCCGGCATGTCCGGGGCTTCCTGCGCCATCTGCGCCAGGACCCGGTCCAGGTCCAGGTCCGCCGGGTTTTCCCTGTTCTCCTTCACGGCCGATCCCTCCTTTCATCCGGTTGGACGTTCTTTCCCGGGGGAAGTTCCCCTTTTTCCGAAAGCCATTCCTTCAGCTTTGATTTCGCCCGGTTGATCCGGCTTTTGACCGTGCCCTCCGAAACGCCCAGCATCCGGGCCGCCGTCTCATAGGGCACTCCCTCCAGCTGCGTCAGGACCAGCGCCTCCCGCTGCTCCTCCGGCAGGCGGGCGATGCAGGCCCGCAGCTGTTCCTTTTCCTCCGCCGCCACCGCCTGCTCTTCCGTTCCCGCCTTCGGATCCGCCGGGTCGAATCCCTTCTCCCGCATCGGTTCGATGGATTCGCTCCGGTCCCGTTTTTTCTTCCGCAGGTAGTCCAGGCAGCAGTTGGCGGCCACCCGGTACACCCAGGTTTCGAAAGCGCAGTCCCCGCGGTAGCTGCCCAGCGCGCGCCAGATCCGGACCATCGCGTCCTGGCCGCAGTCCGACGCCGCCTCCCGGTCCCCGGTATAATGCCAGCAGACGCGCCAGATTCGCTGCTCCAGCGGGGTCATCAGCTCTTCGAACGCGTCCGGATCCCCATTCCGGGCACGCCGGAGCAAAAGCTCGTCCACGTTCTTCTCCCCCTCTTGCGTTCTGTATACGCCTATGATAGCATAGCATGAAGGTTTTCGCCAACTCTCAAGTACCTTTCGGGGATGGTTTGCCATGATTCAGACAGAGAATACCGCCATCGTCCTGCGGCGGGGCAATTACCGGGAGAACGACCGGATGGTCACCCTCCTGAGCCCCTCCCGGGGCCGCATCGAGGCCGTGATCCGCAACTGCCGAAAGCCCAAATCCCACAACCTGAACGCCGCGGAGCTCTTTGCCCTCGGGGATTATATGATGATTGAAAACGGAGGCCGCATGACCGTGACCTCCGTCCGCCTGATTGAAACCTTTTATCCCCTGCGCGCCGATTATGACCGGCTCACCTGCGGCGTGTGGCTGCTGGGCCTGGCGGAGGCCGCGGCCGAGCCGGAGCAGGAGCAGCAGGAGCTGTTTATGCTGCTGCTGCACACCCTCTCCCGCCTCGCCTTTTCCGATCAGCCCTGGAAGCCGCTGCTGTCCGGGTTCCTGCTGCATTTTTCCGCCTGCCAGGGGTTCAAGCCCCGGCTGAACCACTGCTCCCTCTGCGGAAAGCGCCTCGGGGAGGAGCCGCCGCTGTTCTTCGACCCGGCGGAGGGCGGGGTGGTCTGCGGCCAGTGCCGCCGCAGCGCAGCCCAGGTGCCCCTCTCCCCGGAGCAGCTCCGCTGGATGCGCAGCGCCCTGGTTTCCGGCTCTGCCTCCTGGGTCAACACCGCCGGCAGCGAGGCGCCCTTCCGGATCCTGCGCACCTATGTGGAAAGCCGGCTGGGCCGCCGGCTGAAAAGCAGCGCCCTCCTGCCGGAGAAAGACTGACCGCGGAAGATCATCCCTTCCGCGGTCCTTTGATTCATGCCTTCAGCTCGTTCATCCGCTTCCTCAGCACCTCCGGCCGGGCAACGGACCATCCGAAAAAGCCCATCACCTCGCCCAGCTTATGGTACAGCCCGTGGCTGTAGGCCACCAGCCCCGCCCTTTCCAGGTGCAGGGCGCCTTTTTCGTCCAGCAGGTCCTTCCGGACGGCGACCGCCGTCACCTCGCCCAGGAACATGTCATGGCTTCCCAGCTCCAGCACCTGCCGCACCCGGCAGCTGAGGCTCACCGGTGCGCCGTCCACCCGGGGCGCCGTTTCCATGCCTTCCGCCTTCACCAGCTCCAGCCCCAGGGCCTTTGCCTTGTCCAGGTCCCGGCCGCTGCGCACCCCGCAGAAATCCGTGGCCTTCGCCAGCTTTTCGTCCACCAGGTTCACCACAAATTCCCCGGAGCCGGCGATCAGGGCATGGGAATAGCGCTCCTTGCGCACGCTCACCGACACCATCGGCGGATCGGAATTCACCGTTCCCGCCCAGGCCAGCGTCACCAGGTCCCGGTTTTCCGGACGGCCCTTTTCCGCGCAGCTGACCAGCACCACCGGCGTCGGATTCAGCATCGTGGAGGGCTTCAGGGAAACGTATTCGCTCATGCGCTTATCCTTTCACAACCATGTTCAGGATCTTCCGGCTCCGCTCCAGGAAGGCGGTAATCTCGCCGGCCTCCAGGGGCTGGGCCGCCATCCGCGCCAGATCGTATACCTGGCAGCAGATCATCTTCGTGGTCTCGTCCTCCGGATCCCGCTCCGCCAGGGCCTGCACGGTCTCGTTCCGGCGGTTCAGCACCAGCGTAAAGCTGTCCGGCATCGGGAAGTTCTGGCCGTAGATCCGGCTCATTTCCTTGTAGCGCCGCATCTGCTCATCCTCGGTCACCATCGCGGTCATGCCCGCGTCTCCCAGGGATTCCAGCTTCACTTCCAGCTTGTCGTTGCCCAGGGCGCCCCGGAACAGGTTCTGCAGCTTCTCCGCGTCCAGCTCCTTGCCTTCCTCGGATTCCTCCTTCAGGCCGTCGATGTCCGCGTCCACCCGGGCGAAGGTGACCCGGTCCTCCTCCTGTCCCTGGTATTCCATGAAGGACATGAAGTTGCCGTCGATCAGGGTGTTCATCACCGCCACTTCGATGCCCCGGTCCGTATACAGCTTCACCGAGGCCGCCTGGCGCTTCTCGTCGTTGGTGTAGTAGATCTTCTTATCCGTCTTGTCGAAGTTCGCGGCCTTGTATTCCGCGATGGTGGAATACTTGCCGTCGGTCTTCTTCATCAGGATGGCGCCCTTCACCTGGTCATAGAACTTGCTGTCCTTGATGGCGCCGTACTTGACGAAGGGCGCGATATCGTCCCAGTAGCCCTCGTAGGTTTCGCGCTCGGTGTTCATCAGGCTGTTCAGCTTGTCCGCCACCTTCTTGGTGATGTGGGCGCTGATCTTCTTCACATAGCCGTCGTTCTGCAGGAAGGAGCGGCTGACGTTCAGCGGCAGGTCGGGGCAGTCGATGACGCCCTTGAGCAGCATCAGGAATTCGGGAATGACCTCCTTGATGTTATCCGCCACGAACACCTGCCCCGCGAACAGCTTGATCTGGCCCTCGTGGGTGCCGAAGTCGTTTTTCAGCTTCGGGAAGTACAGGATGCCCTTGAGGTTGAAGGGATAATCCACGTTCAGGTGAATCCAGAACAGCGGATCCTCAAAGTCCATGAACACCTTGTGGTAGAAGCTCTTGTATTCGTCCTCCGTGCAGTCCGCGGGCTTCTTCAGCCACAGCGGCGCCGTGTCGTTGATCTGCTGGGGCTTGGGAACCTCCATGACCTTTTCGGTCTTCGGCGTGCCGTCCTCGTTTTTCTCGTCGCCCACGGGCCCTTCCTTCTCCACGGGCTTCGCGTTCGCGTCCTCCAGCATCACCGGATACGCCATGTATCCGCAGTACCGGTTCAGCACCTCCCGGACCTTCCAGGTTTCCAGGAATTCCTTTTCCTCCTCGCTGACATGCAGGAGGATATCCGTGCCGTGCGCCTTCCGGCTGCCTTCGGAGATTTCGAAGCCCATGCCGTCCTCGGAAACCCAGTGCACGGGATCCGCGCTGCCCTCACTGCTCAGGGTCTCGATTTCCACCTTGTCGCTGACCATGAACACGGAATAGAATCCCAGGCCGAAGTGGCCGATGATGTCGCCCTTCTCCTCCGGCTTGTCCTCAAACTGCTTCATGAATTCGCTGGCGCCGGAGAAGGCCACCTGGTTGATGTACTTGCGGACCTCTTCGTCCGTCATGCCGATGCCCGTGTCGGAAATCCGGATCAGCTTGTTCTCCTTGTCTACCGAAACGGTGACCGCCATGGCTTCCTCGCTGTCCGGATGCAGCATCCGGAACTTGGTGATGGCGTCGCAGGCGTTGCTGACCGCCTCGCGGAGAAATATATCCTTGTCGGAATACAGCCAGCGCTTGATCACCGGCATGATATTCTGAGCATCAATCGATACGGAACCTTTTTCATTCTGGATTGCCATTGTTCTGAAACTTCCTTTCCCGGGGACGCGTCCTGTTTTTCCGTCCCCTGTGCAGCCTTTTTTTTTGCGCCCATATTCTAACACCCTGCTTTCCCATTTGCAAGAAAAAATTAGCACTCTCGACCCGAGAGTGCTAATCGTATTGATTCGGTTCCTTCGCCCGGGCGCGGACGGCCCGGGGAA
>ODAI012163327.1_pt1 | contig 11892 bp, 9 predicted proteins | sample 1539321 | NCBI WGS metagenome assembly ODAI01 (sample SAMN02144231, study PRJEB22623) | gut metagenome | biome: sheep rumen | host: Ovis aries | place: New Zealand
CCCGATGAGAATTTGGCCGTCATCGCCGGCCCCTCCCATGCCGAGGAGGTAGCCTTGGGCCGCCTGACGTATCTCACCGTGGGGTGTAGCGACGAGCAATGGGCGCAGGACTTCGCGGATATGATGGCATCGAGCTACGTCAAGACCAGGACTTCGCGCGACGTCATAGGCATCGAATACGCCTCCGTGCTGAAGAATGTCTACGCCATAGCTGCCGGTATCTGCAAGGGCCTCAAGTATGGCGACAACTTCCAAGCCGTGCTCATGGCCAATGCCTTGCAGGAGATGAACCGCTTCCTCTCCACCGTGCACCCCATCAATCGCAGCATCTTCGAGAGCTGCTATATGGGCGACCTTATCGTCACGGGCTACAGCCAGTTCTCGCGCAACCGCGTCTTCGGCCAGATGATAGGGCAGGGCTACAGCGTCAAGAGCGCCCAGGTGGAGATGGAGATGATAGCCGAGGGCTATTTCGGCACTAAGTGCATGAAGGAGATTAACCGCCACCTGCACGTGAACATGCCCATCCTCGATGCCGTCTACAATATCCTTTACGAGCGTATAGCTCCAACGATAGAAATCAAACTACTTACGGACAGCTTCCGCTGACCGCAGCCTGCCTGACGACAGAGGTCGTCGGGCTTCTTTGTTTTGTAACGAACCAAAATATTATTAGAAATGATTAAACTCGACATCACCAAGACCGCTCCTTTCGTGAGCGCAGAGACTATCAACGGCTACGCCGAGCGTGTGGCTGAAGCACAGAAGGCGCTGGAGGCTGGCACATGCCCCGGCAACGATTTCCTCGGCTGGCTGCACCTGCCCAGCAGCATCACGCCAGCCTTCCTCGACGAGATCAAGGCCACGGCAGCCACGTTGCGCAGCGAGTGCGACGCCGTAGTAGTGGCCGGCATCGGCGGCAGCTAACTCGGTGCAAAGGCTGTCATCGCAGCTCCGGGCAATAGCTTCCAGTGGCTCCTAGCCGACGGCAAGAATCCCGAGATCCTCTTTGCCGGCAACAACATCGGCGAGGACTACCTGAGCGAGCTGACGGCTTACCTCAGCGGCAAGCGCTTCGGCGTCATCAATATCTCCAAGAGCGGCACCACCACCGAGACGGCCCTCGCTTTCCGTCTGCTGAAGAAGCAGTGCGAGGAGCAGCGCGGCAAGGAAGAGGCCAAGAAAGTGATCGTGGCCGTTACAGACGCAAAGCGCGGTGCTGCCCGTACCTGCGCCGACAAGGAGGGCTACAAGAGCTTCATCATCCCTGATAACGTGGGTGGTCGTTTCTCCGTGCTGACACCAGTAGGTCTGCTGCCTATCGCCTGCGCAGGCTTCGACATCAAGGAGCTCGTAGCTGGTGCACAGGATATGGAGAAGGCTTGCGGCAAGGACGTACCCTTCGCTGAGAACCCTGCAGCTCAGTACGCTGCCCTGCGTAACGGTCTTTACCAGAACGGCAAGAAGATCGAGATCATGGTGAACTTCCAGCCGAAGCTCCACTTCATGTCTGAATGGTGGAAGCAGCTCTACGGTGAATCTGAGGGCAAGGACAAGAAGGGCATCTTCCCTGCATCCGTAGATTTCACGACCGACTTGCACTCTATGGGTCAGTGGATCCAGGACGGCGAGCGCACGATCTTCGAGACCGTGATCAGCATCGAGGAGCCTGAGAAAAAACTGCTCTTCCCCTCTGACGAGGAGAACCTCGATGGTCTGAACTTCCTCGCTGGCAAGCGCGTTGACGAGGTAAACAAGATGGCAGAGCTCGGCACCCGTCTGGCTCACGTCGATGGCGGCGTGCCTAACATCCGCATCACCATGCCACGATTGAACGAGCGCTACCTCGGACAACTCATCTACTTCTTTGAGATTGCCTGCGGTATCAGCGGCAACCTGCTCGGTGTGAACCCCTTCAACCAGCCAGGTGTGGAGGCTTACAAGAAGAATATGTTCGCTCTGCTCGACAAGCCCGGCTACGAGGCCGACTCTAAGGCTATCAAGGAGCGACTCGCAAAGGAAGCATAAATGTACAGCCTTGCGATAAAGAAATATCTGGAAGACTGCGGCTTTGAGGCACTTCGCCCCAAAGCCGTACTTTTCGACATGGACGGCGTGCTCTACGACTCCATGCCCAACCACGCTATCGCCTGGCAGGAGTCGATGGCCCGTTTCGGCATCCACATGACAGCCGACGATGCCTATGCCACAGAGGGAGCACGCGGTGTAGATACCATCCGACAGATGGTGAAGCGCCAGCTTGGGAAAGATATCGACGAGGCCGAGGCACAGCGCATGTACGACGTGAAGACGGAGATCTTCCACGCACTGCCAGAGGCCCCCGTGATGCCTGGCGTGAAAGAGCTGATGCAGAAGATTACGGACTGCGGCATCCTGTGCTGTGTTGTCACAGGCAGTGCCCAGCGACCGCTCATCCAACGCATCCATCAGGACTTTGGCGACTTTGTCGATGAAAAGCATATCACGACAGCCTACGATGTGAAACGAGGCAAACCGGCTCCCGATCCCTACGTCATGGGACTGAAAAAAGCGGGCGACCTACAGCCTTACGAGGCAATCGTGGTAGAAAATGCCCCTCTCGGCATCCGCGCAGGCCACTCAGCCCACATCTTCACCGTTGCCGTTAATACTGGACCCTTACCCGACGAGGAACTCATCGTTGCAGGAGCTAATCTTATTTTCCCCAGCATGCAGGAATGCTGTGACCACTTTTACATTACACACCCAGAAATATGAATAAATTAGAACAGTGCTGGCAAGCGCATTATGAAGAGATTACGAAATTCATCGAGAACAATCACCGTAATCCCTCCAAGCATCGTGCAGAGGATATGAAGATGGTTAACTGGCTAAAATGGCAACGCAAACTTCGCAACAAGGGCTTGCTTCCAGAAGGGCGAAAAGAAAGATTCAACCAGCTTATGGCTCTCATAGACCAATATCACCGGTTGAATCAGTACGGTTAGGCTTTTCAGCAGTTTTCTGCCTTTAACCCAGATATTTCATCAAGATACGTGCATGGCCACTGTCATGCAGCTTAGCTATACTCTTCTCACGAATCTGGCGCACACGCTCACGGGTAAGTCCCATCTCTGCGCCGATTTCTTCCAAGCCACGCTCCTGACAGCCGATGCCAAAGCACTCACGGACGATCTTCAACTCACGGTCTTTCAATACACTGCGCAACACATTCTCCAGATCACTGGTCAGCGACTCGTAATCCACCTGTTTGTCAGTACGTGAGTCGTCGCCAGAACTGAGCATGTCTGCCATCGAGTTGTCGTCATCTTCTCCAAACGGAGCATCGATACTCATGTGGTGACTGTCGGCCTTTGCGGTCTGTTCGATTTTTGCCTCATCAATCTGAGTGAGTTCTGCCAGCTCTGTCACAGAGGGGCGGCGCTGATGAATCTGCTCGAAACGGTTAATCTCCTGATTAATCTTGCTCAGTGCACCGCTCTGGTTCAGCGGCAGGCGCACGATGCGGCTCTGCTCTGCGATGGCCTGCAGGATGCTCTGGCGAATCCACCATACGGCATAGGAGATAAATTTGAATCCGCGCGTTTCGTCGAATTTCTCAGCAGCTTTTACCAGTCCGATATTACCTTCGTCAATCAGGTCGGTCAGTGTCAGACCCTGATGCTGGTATTGCTTGGCGACAGAGACGACGAAACGGAGGTTGGCTGTTACCAGACGCTCCTTAGCCTTCTCACCTTCAGGACCACCCTTGCGGATAGCCTGTGCCAATTCAATCTCCTCATCAATGGTCACGAGGGGTTGACGACCGATTTCTACAAGGTACTTGTCAAGTGCCTCACTTGATCGGTTGGTAATGCTTTTTTGAATCTTTAATTGCCTCATAAAAATTGTGTTACTCTGAAAAAGGTTTGCAAAGGTACAAAATTATTTTGTAACTTGCACCTCAACCCTTCGTTTTACTCAAACTTTTACGATAGTTTAACATAAAATCACCTACAAAACAAGGAAAATCGCACCATTCCGTGCTTATTCCTTCTCGACGACCTGCAGTTTGGCGTCACCTGGCTTATATAACAAGCCCGTACATTTTGCAGCATCGGCTTGATAGGGCTTCAGTTCTATGGCATTCCAGTTAATCTCGTCCGTACGCTGTGCCAACGGGGCATGAGGTATCAAGGAACCGTCGCGTACAAGGATGACTGCTGGAATCTTACCCACCTTGATCGTCTGATAGCCTCCCTCATAGACGGCGCCACTCTGATAGTCGATCCACTTACCCTTCGGCAGATAGACCATACGTTCAGTGCCTGACTCCATCAGCGGGGCAACGAGCATCTGCGAACCAAACATATACTCATCTTCCACGAGCCATGCACCAGGATCCTGCGGGAATTCAACCAGCAGCGCACGCACCATCGGCAGACCACGCTCAGAGCAGTCCTTAGCCTGTGCATACACATATGGCATCAGTTTATATTTCATCTCGGCACAGTCACGGAAGGCCTCAGTAAACGACTCGGAGATGAGCCAAGGTTCCGTTGGAGGCGCACCATGGGCACGTGTATGACTCGACAGGAAGCCGAAGGGCAACCAACGACGATAGATATCCTCGGGCGAGGCCGTCACGAAGCCACCCATATCATGACTCCAGAAGGAGAAACCACTCAGTCCAAAGCTCAGTCCACCACGCAGGTCACCCAGCAAACCCGTATTCGTCGTAGCCGCATCACCACCCCAGTGGAGGGCATACCGCTGAGAGCCAGCCCAAGCCGAACGAGCCCAAATGATGCCGTTACCAGGATATTGGCGCTCTACAGCCTCCCAAAGCGCCTTGTTGTAGCGCAGAGGATAGAGGTTGTGCTCATAGAGTCCGCCCTTGCCGCTATGATAGAAACCATTGTAAGGTGCTGCCTCGCCGAAGTCGCACTTGATGGTCGAGACACCCTGCTTCAGCAGACCAGTAATCTTCTCCTGATACCAACTGACGGTCTCGGGGTTCGAGAAGTCGAGCACGGCATCCTCATAAGGCATACCACCCGTGGCGTTCACCACATGCAGACCTTTCTCGATAATCTCAGGGAAGAAACGGTTCTTCGGGGTGAAGTACGGCAACTGCCACAGGCAGGTGTGGAAACCGTCCTTTGAGAGTTGCTTCAGCATGCCGACAGGATCCTTGAAACGGTCCTTGGCAAACTGGTAGTCGCACTGCCAGTCCACGCCGAACCAGCCTGTATCAAAGTGAATCACGTCTGAAGGAATCTTGTGTGCCCTTAATTGCCTGGCAATCTCCAGACCTTCCTCTTGTGAGAAATAGGTGATACGGCTCATCCACGTGCCGAAACTCCAGAGAGGCAGCATCGGACTCTTGCCAGTGATATTGGTATATTCGTTGAGAATGTCCTTCGGCTCTCCGAAGAAGATGAAGAAATCCATCTGCTCGTCAGCCATGAACAGACGGTCTGCGCCGATATACGAGGCTCCGAAGTCGCAGGTGACAGGAGCCGAGGTGTGCATGAAAATGCCATAGCCACGATTCGAGAAGAAGAACGGCACAGGCTTATACTGTCCGTCGCTCTCCGGACCCTGGGGGTCTGTCACGCTGAGGTGGACTTTCTGCCCTACCTTATTTAAAGAGGTAAAGGACTCTCCGCAGCCGTATATTCTTTCACCAGGAGCCAGCGTAAACACGGGGTTGATGCTGCGGGAATTGTCCGAGCCCCGCTTGATGAACGAGAAGGGCAGCAGTTTGATCTGCGACGAGTCGTTGTCGATGATATGGCGCGTCTGCGTCAGGATCTTCCCCTTTGCGTCCTTCACCACCAAGCGGAAGGGATATTTCTGGATTTCGATCTGTCCATAGGCACTGCTATAAGAGATTGCCTGATTCGTTTCTGTGCGCAGCCATTCCCCTCCTGAGTTAGGAGGGGTGCCCGTATGGGCGGGGTGGTCTGAAGAAACGCCAGATATCCCCTTGTTCAGACCACCCCTAACCCCTCCTAACTCAGGAGGGGAAAGAAGCGCCTTAAAGGCGTCGCAGAACATCGGATCGTCCAAATCCGTAGATTTCGGCTCTATTGGCGTCGTGAGCATTCTGACTCTCGCCGTCCTGGGACTCACCCACTCAATCTTGATTTTCAACGCAGGATCGTTCTCGTATGCGGCATCAGGGAAGTCCAGCATCTGCATCCTCACGGGCCAGTAGCCATTGAGGTTGAATGCCTGACGGGGACTCATCCTGTAGCGTTTCCACTGCACCTGTCCCTCGCCCTTCGCAGCATCGAAACTCACCAGGGAGTCTGCCAGGAAATACGTGTTCGACAGGTCACTGAAGTCCGTCGACATGTCCTTTTGCATACACTGCAGATACTGGATACCTGCGTTCGTCTGAATCTGTGCCGCAGCGCTCAATGAGCCACAAATAACACAGACTGCACATAAAAACTTTTTCATCTTCTCGTTTGGTTTTAAGTTCTGCCTGCAAAGGTACTACATTTATTTTAATCTCATACATATTTGTTGCGGTTAATTTTGGTTAAAGGCGCAAAACCGTATAGGCTTCTCCGTTTTTCTGTATACCTTTGCACCCTTAAAAAACTACCTCATATATAACTAGAATAGATTTATGACAGTAAACAGATATCTCAAGCGATACATTTCAGTAATCATCGTGACCTTTCTGGCCATCGGACAGATCTCCAAGCCCTTCCTTAAGAACAAGTCGCTCATCGTCGCCCTCAACTTCTACGATCTCCTAGGTCAGCAGTCCAACTACGAGCGCTGGGTGAATGCCACAGGCCGTAGCGATACCCAGTACAACAGCGTCAACTCCTATGCCATGCTCCACGTGCGCTACCGCCTCAACATATTCGGCGGCAAGATCGATACTGAGGGTCGCTACGACAAGAAATGGGGCAGTCGCGACAACAACCGCGGTGGTGGCTGGAGAAGATAACAACAAATAAAATAACCAATTTATTTGGATATTTGTATATTTATTCGTACCTTTGCCAAATCAAAATGGTTATAATTATGATACAAAAACTTTTGGGATTCGATCCTGCTACGATGACCTTGCGCAAGGAGGTAATCGGTGGCATTACCACATTTTTGACGATGGCCTACATTCTGGCCGTGAACCCCAGTATCCTATCATCTACGGGCATGGATGCGGGAGCCGTGTTTACTACAAGTTGTATCTCTGCCATTGTGGGTACACTGGTGATGGCGCTCTATGCCAAATTGCCGTTTGCCCTGGCTCCTGGCATGGGACTCAATGCATTCTTCGCCTACACCGTGGTGCTGACTATGGGATACAGTTGGCAGTTTGCGCTGACGGCAGTTCTGATAGAGGGCTTGATCTTCATCCTGCTCACCGTCACGGGTCTGCGCCAGTATATCGTGAATGCCATTCCGCTGGTGTTGCGACGGGCTATAAGTCCAGGTATCGGACTGTTCATTGCTTTCGTCGGCCTGAAGAGTGCAGGCATTGTCGTGTCGTCGGAATCGACCTTCCTCACACTCGGCAACATGCACGACTCAGCCGTGCTATTGGGCATTTTCGGCATTCTGCTCACCGCAGCGCTGCTCGTCAGAGGGATTACTGGTGCGCTGCTCCTCGGCATCCTGATTACCACCATCGTGGGTATTCCGCTAGGTGTCACCAACTATTCTGGCATCCTCTCTGCTCCACCGTCGATAGCACCCATTTGCTGGCAGTTCGAGTGGCATAACATATTGACAGTCGACATGGTGGTAGTGGTTCTCACTTTCCTGTTTATTGATATGTTCGACACCATAGGCACACTGATTGGTGTGTCGAACCGTGCGGGCATGGTGGATGATGATGGCAACGTGAAGAACCTCAACCAGGCGTTCATGGCTGATGCCATCGGAACAACTGTGGGTGCCATACTTGGCACATCGACCGTTACCACCTATGTGGAGAGTGCTTCGGGCGTGAATGCGGGTGGTCGTAGTGGACTCACGAGTTTTACGACAGCCATGTGCTTTGCCGTAGCGCTGCTCTTCGCCCCGCTGTTCCTGGCTATTCCGGGACAGGCCACTGCAGCGGCTCTGATACTGGTAGGCGTGATGATGATGCACGATATACGTAAGGTGGATTTCTCCGACTACGTGACGGGCATCCCCTGCTTCGTCTGTATCGTGATGATGCCGCTGACCTACAGCATCTCAGACGGTATTCTGATGGGTGTGATTTCGTATGTACTGATTCACCTGCTGTCTGGTACGTTGAAAGACAAGGATGCGCGTAACAACATGAATTGGGCCACCATCCTGTTGGCAGTACTCTTCATTTGCCGATACGCGTTCCTCTGATACAGGAAAAGTCTATTTACGGACACAATAATCCCCGCCAGGATTTCTTGGCGGGGATTATTGTTGATTAGAACTCAATCACATCGGGTAGGAGTGTGGGTGACTTGGCGGTGATGGAGCCTTTGCCTGTGACAACCACCATACACTTGCCGAAGAAGGCCTTGCGCTGGGGCGACTTGAAATTCTCCATCGAGGTCTGACAGCCGTTGTCGGTGCCGATGATATGGCCCGTTCCCTCGCTGATAAAGACAATCTGGTCTTCAGCCCAGGGACAGAGGTTACCATCCTTATCGACCACCTCGGCGGTAATGAAGGTGGTGTTCTTGCCCTGATAGTCCTTCGAGAGTCGGATCTTCGCTGGCGCACCTGTGGTCTTGATGACCTGTTCGCCCACGACCTTGCCGTCCTTGCGGGCCACAACCTTCACCTCTCCGGGATCGAAGATGACACGCCAGCCTACATGATACTCTGTGTTCAGTGGTACGGTCTCGTTATGCATGGCATAGCGGCCTTCGGTCTTTTCGCCCGTCTTGCGGCGCACACCCTTTGACTCGCCGTTGACGAAGAGTTCCACCTCATCGGCATTGTTATAGTAGCACCACATGTCTATCTCGTCGCCAGGAACCCAGTTCCAGTGGGGGAAGAGGTGGAGCACAGGTTTCTGGGTCCACTCACTCTGATACATATAGTAGGAGTCCTTGGGGAAGCCTGCGAGGTCGATGACGCCGAAATAGGAACTGCGGGCTGGGAAGCCGTAGGGTGTGGGCTCGCCAATGTAGTCAAAGCCTGTCCAGATGTACTGTCCGCCCACGAAGGGGGTATGTTTCACCACGTCCCACGTCTCTTCGTGGGTGGAACTCCAGGAGGCGTGCATATTGTCGTAGGCTGAACACATAAAGGACGGGTCGGTATAGGGCAGCCACCACTCCTTGGGAGCCCAGGTGATGGAGTCGGAGGGCATCTTATAGTAGCCTCGCGTCTGCAGGGCCGACACACTCTCTGAGAAGATAAAGGGCTTGCCAGGGAATTTCTGTGGCACATCCTTCACCCACTGGTGGTGATAGTTGAAGCCGATGATGTCGATAGCGCCGCTCTTGAACAGGTGGTTGCCTGGGTCTGGCTCGTTACAGCCAGCGAGGACGGGGCGCCCTGCGGGATCATGGCGCTTGACAATGTTTGCCAGATGGATGGTGAGCAGGGCGTTCGGACTCAGTGCCTCACCGTCCTTGGCGAGTGTCGAGGCGTCGTGGCCGGCATTGAGGATGAGGTTCGCCTGCTCGAGCGTCAGTTCGTCGGCATCAGCAGAAGACCACTGTTCGAGAACCTCGTTGCCAATGCTCCACATGAGGATACAGGGGTGGTTGCGGTCGCGCAACACCAGATCTGTGAGGTCGCGCTCGTGCCACTCCTCGAAAAAACGGGCATAGTCGTTCTGTGTCTTCTTGCGTCGCCACATGTCGAACGACTCGTCCATCACGATGAGTCCCATGGTGTCGCACATGTTCAACAGTTCAGGAGCGGGAGGATTATGCGAACTGCGGATGCTGTTCACCCCCATGGCCTTCAGTCTGGAGAGTTTGCGGTGCAGGGCGTCTTCGTTGAGGGCCGATCCCAGACAGCCGAAGTCGTGGTGCTCGCAGACACCGTTGATCTTGAAGTTCTTGCCATTGAGCCAGAAACCTGTCTGAGGGTCGAAACGGAAAGAGCGGAAACCTGTGGGGGTCTCGTAGGTATCGACGAGTTTGCCACCTTGCCACACCTCTGTAAGCACCGTATAGACGTTGGGCTGCTCACAGGACCAAAGAAGAGGGTTATTAATGGTCATACTCGATTTCAGTCCTTTCGAACGACCAACAATCTGACCATTGGGGGCTATCAGGGAGTTCTTGATGATAACTTTCTCCCCTCTTGAGTCTGAAGGGGTGCCGATAGAAGGGGTGGTCTGAACAGCCTCCAGTTCCACTTCGATGTCTACGTGCCATTTTCCCGACTTCAGACCACCCCTGGCCCCTCCTGACTCAGGAGGGGAAGAGGTTACCTTGGTGCCCCAGTGCTTCACGTGGATAGCGTTCGTCTTCGTGAGCCATACATGACGGTAGATGCCGCAGCCGCTGTACCAACGGGAGTTGGGCTGGTCTGAGTTGTCCACCCGCACGGCCACGACGTTCTTGCCTTCGTGCACGTAAGGGGTGATGTCGTATTCGAAACTGGAATAGCCGTAGGGACGGAAGCCCACCTTCTGGCCATTGACGTAGACGGTGGAATTCATGTAGACACCGTCGAACTCGAGATAATAGTTTACAGCGGATTTGTCAACAGTAAACGATTTCCGGTACCAACCAATGCCGCCAGGGAGGGCTCCACCGCCAGCACCGCTGGGGTTTCCTACGTGGAAGTCACCCTCGATAGCCCAGTCATGGGGCACGTCGAGCAGCCGCCACCAGGAGTCGTTATAGTCTGCATCCGCCATCTGGACGGAGTCGCCTAGCAGAAACCGCCAATGATGGTCGAAGCATTGTCTCTCTCTGGCCTGTGAACTCATGCCCGTCATGGCTATGACTGCCGTGAGGGCGAGGATTATCTGATGTCTCATCCTTATGCCGTCACTGAGTGGTTAGAGTTGCACGCTGACGGCCTTGCCGCTATATTGTACCATCGTGCCCTCGGGGTTGTCGAGGTTAAGGGCTTTGGGGGCATCCTGAGAGATGAGCACGACGTTGAAACGACGGTTCTTCAGCATACCGTTGAAACTGCCCTTGCGAGCACCGAAACTGACAGTCTTGGCGGCATCGTCGTAGGTGATGTCGATGGTGGCATACTTGCCGCGCTCATAGTTATAGTTCGTACCCTCATCTTCATAGAGGCGGAAGCGGCCGTTCTGTCCAGCATAGACATAGAGGTTGATGAGTTCTGCGGGCTTCTCGTCGCTCCACTCCATCTCTGGACCGAAGGGGATGATGGCTCCCTCACGCACGAAGACTGGGATGCACTCGTAAGGCGCGTCGACCACGAGGTTCTGGCCACCGTTGATATGCTCACCTGTATAGAGGTTGTACCATCCGCACTGCTCTGGGAAGTAGACGTTGCGGTTGCGGGCCTTGTAGTAGCCTACAGGACAAGCCATCAGCGCAGGGCCGAACATCCACTGGTTGCCGATGTTCTCCACGTTCTTGTCGCCGTTGAAGTCCATCACCAGTGCACGCATCAGGGTGGAGTCGTTGAAGTTTGCCCAACCAGCCATTGAGTAGAGATAAGGCATCAGGCGATAGCGCAGTTTATCGTAGTAGACGAACGACGTATAGCAGGGGTGCTCGTCAGGGGCGATGTTCCAGATCTCGCGCAACGGCCACTGACCATGGGCACGGAAGAGGGGGATGAAGGTGCCGAACTGGTTCCAGCGGGTCTGCAGTTCGCGCCACTCCTTGAGGTCCTCGTTCTCGATACCTGTCTTGTCGAAGAGTTGCTGGGCAGCCACATAACGGTTCTCCACGCAGAAACCACCCTGGTCCATACCCCAGAAGGGGATGCCAGACATTGAGTAGTTCAATCCTGCCG
>ODAI012948877.1_pt1 | contig 11892 bp, 14 predicted proteins | sample 1539321 | NCBI WGS metagenome assembly ODAI01 (sample SAMN02144231, study PRJEB22623) | gut metagenome | biome: sheep rumen | host: Ovis aries | place: New Zealand
AACCACCAGTGCAAGCTGTTTGACGGCCTGGGAGAAGATGAGTATGTTTATTTCGTGCATTCATACAAGGCGTTTTGTGATGACAAGAGCTTGTATTCATACTGTGAGTACGGCTCTCGCGTGCCTGCCGTGGTGGGTGACGGAAAATACGTTTACGGCTGCCAGTTCCACCCTGAGAAGAGCGGAAAGACAGGCCTGACCATACTTAAAAACTTTGCGGAGCTTAAAGCATAAACTATGGAGATAACAAAGAGAGATATTGACGGCGGCAAAGCATTTGATTGGGGAAAGGCATCTGACGATTATGCCAGATACAGAGACATTTACCCCGAACAGTTTTATAAGCTGCTGACTGACAGAGGGCTTTGTATCAAGGGACAGAAAGTGCTCGATATCGGCACGGGAACGGGAGTTATCCCGAGGAATATGTACCGTTTCGGGGCTGCGTGGACAGGCGCTGATATCAGTGCAGAGCAGATAGCTCAGGCAAAAAGGCTCTCCAAGGGGACGGATATCGATTATATCGTCTCAACTGCTGAGGGGTTAGACCTGCCGGCTGAGAGCTTTGATGTGATAACTGCCTGCCAGTGCTACTGGTATTTCGATCATAAGGTGACGGCTGAGGTGTTTGCAAGGCTGCTGAGACCAAATGGGAAGCTCGTGCTGCTGCTTATGGACTGGCTGCCGTTTGAGGACGAGCTTGCAGGAAAGACCGAGGAGCTTGTACTGAAATACAACCCCGACTGGTCGGGCGCCGGAGAGACCTTTAAGCCGTTATCTGTGCCGGAGGAATACGGCAGCCGCTTTGAAAAGACAGACAGCGGAGAATTCAGGCTGCCTGTGCATTTTTCAAGAGAGAGCTGGAACGGCAGGATAAAGGCGTGCAGAGGTATCGGAGCTTCATCTCTGAGCGAAGAGATGAAGGCTGCATGGGAAAAGGAGCATATAAAGCTTCTGGAGAGTCAGCCTGAGGAATTTGATATTTTGCATATAGCATCGTTCGCGGTGCTCACCAAGAGATAAGGAGGCATAAGATGCTTGCCAAAAGAATAATACCCTGCCTTGATGTGCGCGACGGAAAGGTAGTCAAGGGCGTGAATTTTGAGGGGATAAAAGAGGTCGGAGATCCTGTGGAGTGTGCCTATGAGTACGATCAGCAGGGAGCTGACGAGATAGTTTTCTACGATATCACTGCTTCTCACGAGGGCAGGGGCGTTATACTCGATGTAGTTCGGGAAACTGCTAAAAAGGTGTTCGTGCCGCTGACTGTCGGCGGAGGCATAAAGACCGTTGACGATATAAGAAATACGCTCAGGGCAGGCGCAGACAAGGTGTCTGTGAATTCGCAGGCTGTGCAGAATCCGCAGCTTATAAAAGAGGGCGCCGATATCTTCGGCAGCCAGTGCATCTGTGTGGGCGTAGATGCAAAGATGACAAGTCCGAATAAATGGACAGTTTACATCAATGGCGGCAGGATAGACATGAAAAAAGACCTTATCGACTGGGTGAAGCAGTGCGAGCAGCTGGGAGCAGGCGAGATCTGCCTGAACTCTATCGACACTGACGGCGTGCGCGGCGGCTTTGACATACCGATGCTCAAGGCTGTTGTAGATGCGGTGAAGATACCGGTCATAGCTTCCGGCGGTGCAGGAAAGCTCGGAGATTTTGCAGATGCGTTTTTAAAGACTGACTGCTCGGCAGCACTTGCGGCAAGTTTGTTCCATTTCAGAGAGCTTACCGTAGGACAGGTGAAAGAGGACTGCCGCAGCAAGGGGATAATAGTGAGGTAATTATGGGTAAAGTGAAGATAGATATAAATGATCTCGATAAGTATTTTCAGAAGAGCGACCTTATACCTGCGATAGCTTATGAGGCAGATACGAAAACAGTGCTGATGCTAGCGTATATGAATAAGGAAAGTCTCAGAAAAACACTGGAGACGGGCTATACCTGGTACTGGAGCAGGTCAAGACAGGAGCTCTGGAACAAGGGTGCGACAAGCGGCCATCTTCAGAAGGTAGTGAGCGTTTATTCCGACTGCGACGACGACACGCTGCTCATAAACGTAAAGCAGACAGGCGCTGCCTGCCATACGGGATCGTACAGCTGCTTTTTTAATGAGATGTATAACGAGGAGGAAGAATAATGACCGTTTATCAGGAAATATTTGAGGTCTTAAAGGCAAGAAAGGAACAGTTCGACAAGGGTGAGGCTCCGGAGAAGAGCTACACCTGCTACCTCTATCAGCAGGGCGTTGACAAGATCTGCAAGAAGGTAGGAGAAGAGGCTGCCGAGACGATAATCGCTGCAAAAAACGGTGATAATGACGAGCTTAAAAACGAGATAAATGATCTTCTCTATCACGTTATGGTGCTGGCAGTAAATCAGGGGCTTGACTGGGCTGATGTCGAGAAGGTGCTTGATGAGAGAAACGAGAAGATAGGAAATCTTAAACAGTTCAAAACGGTAGACAAGAATACCTGATCGGAGAATTATGAGGCTGACAAGAAGACAAAAGGTTTATCCCCGTGTTATCGGGATAGTGCTTTCGGTGCTTGGTGCATTTCTGGTTCTGCTAAGTGTGTTCATACTGTTATTCGGGAACAGAACGCAGGCGGACTTCACTGAATTTGTAATACTCAAAAAGGGCATAAAGGTGATGAACCACTATGAGTATACTGTTGACGGTGAGACGTATGAGTATACCGACCGCGTTGACAGGGACGATGCCGGCAAGAAAGGCGACACCGTTACCGTCAGATATCTGAGCTTTGCACCGGGTGTCAGCTTTGACAGCGATGCTCTGATACTGGGCTCGATGCTGCTGGTCTTCGGTGTGCTTATAGTTTATGCCGTAGAAAACGATAAATAAAATCTGCACAATTATTACCTCCTGTGAATAAGATATAGAGAAGTATTCAAATTACTTTAATCTATACTTACGACAGGAGGATCTTTATGCCTACTATTCAGAACAATAATTTTAAAGAGGCTGTCTGCCTGGAGGCGATGAGAGTTTTCGATTCGTGCTCGTCGCAGGACTGCCTTGAAGACCTTGCCGTCACCTTTGACGCGGAGGAGCAGGAGGTAATAAATGCAGCGGCTTATGTGAAGACCAAGTGCATCGAGGTGGAGGACTGTGACTTTACCGTGACGCCGGTCGCTTTCAACCGCGGGTTCTTCACGGTGGACTGCACCTATGACTTCCGCGTTGAGATAGACGCTTATGAGGCAGGAGAGACAACGCCCACAGTGGTCTACGGTGATGCGACCTTCACTAAGACTGTCATTCTTTACGGCAGTGATGCCAACACCAAGCGCTTCTCCTCAGGCTTTGACCCTGCTCAGCCTGCTGAGGCTCAGGTCTCGGGCTGCGCTTCGTGCTGCACGTCAACTCTGCCGACTGCGACCTGCAATGTTGCACAGCCTATGTGTCTGGCAGTGAACTTTACTCCGGCCACAGCTGAGCCTGCTGCAGATGCCGTGGTTGAAGTGACGATAGGCGTTTTTGCGATAATCCAGCTCACAAGGCCTGTTTCTATGCTGCTGCCGTCATATGACTACTGCATACCCGGAAAGGAATGCTCGGCGTCTGACGATACGCCCTGTGAGATGTTCTCAAAGATAAGCTTCCCGACGAACGAGTTCTTCCCTCAGAGCATTGAGGAAAGCGGCTGCGGCTGCAATAATGACAGTGATGACGATAGCTCGTCTGATGAGCAGTCATCGCAGAGGAGAAACACCAACAGAAGCTGACCCCATAAAGCCATTTAAGCAAAGTCAAAAAAAGGCACTGTACTTTATTGTACAGTGCCTTGACTTGTTATTCTACTGTTGAGTAATATTCTTCGAGCTTCGGGCGGGCTGCGATGTAGTAGGGCTCAAGTGCCTTGTCAAAGTGCTTGCCCATGCCCTCCATGATTATGGAGTCTGCCTGCTCGAATGACATTTTTTCTTTGTAAACTCTCTTGCTGACAAGCGCATCATATACGTCAGCTATCGCCATTATCCTTGCTTCGAGAGGTATCTCCTCGCCTTTCAGCCCTTCGGGATAGCCTGAGCCGTCCCAGCGCTCATGATGATAATGCGCTACGTTCTCAGCAATGATATGGAACTGAACGTCATCGGTCCCTTCCAGTATCTGATGAACTATCTTTGCGCCCTCGGCTGCGTGAGCCTTCATTTTCTCAAATTCCTCAGGTGTGAACCTGCCCGGCTTTCTGAGGATAGCGTCATCAACGGCTATCTTTCCGAGGTCATGCATAGGCGCCGCCTTGATGATACACCTGCAGAACTCATCTGTCAGATCGAAAACATTGTTTTTCTTTATCTCATTGATGAGCAGCCTTACGCCCTCGCTTGTTCGCCTGATATGGCCGCCCGTGGAATTGTCGCGGCTTTCTACCATGGTCGCCATGCTGAGAACGAGCTTGTCGTGCATCTCAACGATGTGTTCCGTCTTCTCTGCGACCTCAGCCTGCAGCGACGTATTGAAGCTGTTGAGCAGTGATATGTACTGCTGGTTCTTGGTGTCGTCAGTGATGAAGAACTGATAGCCTCGTTTGCGGTTGCCGTCATAGAGGTAGTTTATGCTGATAAGATAGCTTTTATCTTCAATATCGTAATGGGCTTCGTTGAGTTTCTGGTCGGCTCTGAAACTGTCCAGCCACTTAGTGAACGTATCGCCCAGCTTTTTGTTCTTTGTTATTGGTTTATCCACCGTGAGGTCATTGAGCTCAGGAAAGATGCCCTTTGCAGTCTCGTTGCTTCCGAGGTAATTGTATCTGAAATCAAACGAAATGAAGCCGGTGTCACCTGTCTCAACGAGGGAGTCTATACCAGTGTCTGTTATGTCATAAAGGCAGACCCTGTGCATTATCAGCAGGAACACCACCTGTGCGAACACGAAGGCAGCAGGTATCAGCTCAATGCTGTGAATGATCTTTCTTCCGCCGAAAAAGGCCGCCATAGAGACCAGATCAGGCATTATCAGAAGGTAGATGATCTTTCTTGAAACATCTTTTTTCCTGAAATAGGAATAAACTATTGCCCAGACGCCTGCAATAAAATAAGCAGACACCATCACGTAAAACAGAGTGTGCACGAATGCGTATTCCTTATGCAGATATGCGATACCGTTTTTTCGCTCAAAGGTCAGGCTTTTATAATAGTAGGGCTGCTTTTCCATTGTCAGTATGAACATATATATGCCTGTGGTAAGCGTCATAAGGGCAGTTCTCGGCCATTTGTTGAGCTCTATATGACAAAGATTGAAAACACTGAACACTATGAACAGGGAGTTGTACATACTTCCGATATATATCATTTTGTTTGCGGTTATCGCAGTGTCGATAGACTGAGCCTGAGAAAACAGCAGATAGCCGGCATTCGTTATCGGTACAAAGCTGAATATCAGTGTGAAGTGAACGTCAAGGTGCTTGTGCCACATAGCTGTATATGCAAGCGTCAGCCCTGCCGACAGCAAAAACATCACCCAGTAATAGATCTCTGCCATTATTGTTTCTCCTTTATATTGTTTAGTCCTCATATCGCTGACGCGACCCGGGGAGGTGCACGAAAAGGATTCTCCCCTACGGGGGGAGATACCATTTTTGCGCCTGTTTTTTTATAATAACGGCCGCAAAACCGGAAACGTCAGCCGCGGTATACCACTATATGTCTATGCTGTGATATCCTTAACGGCGTCAAACTTGCAGACCTCGGTGCATTTGCCGCAGCCTGTGCATTTGTCATAGTCTATGACAGCGTGGTTATCTGTCACCTTAATAGCGCCCTCGGGGCAGTTCTTCTCACAGACCTTGCAGCCCACACAGCCGTTCGGACATATCTTCTTGGTATCCTTCGGCAGTGATCTTGAAGAGCAGCACACCTCTATCTTCTGTGTGGCAGGCCTTATCGCTATCAGCTTATTGGGGCAGGCTGTTGCACAAAGGCCGCAGCCGATACATCTGCTCTGGTCAACAACGGCAATGCCGTCGATGATATTTATAGCTCCCTGAGGACAGACCCTTACGCAGTCTCCGTAACCGAGGCAGCCGCTGGTGCAGAGCTTGCTGCCGCTGTAAAAACGGTCGCAGGCTGCACAGCTTTGTATGCCCTCATATATGTATTTATGCGGCGTTGCGTTGCAGTCTCCTCTGCAGCGCACAAAGGCAGTCAGCTCGATAACGTCCTGTGCCTCCTGGCCCATTATCTGAGCTACCTTTGCGGCAACGGCATCTCCGCCCGGCCTGCACAGGTTGCACTCGGCTCCCTTTTCCACAACTGCCGCTGCATAGTCGGCACAGCCCGAATAGCCGCAGCCGCCGCAGTTTGCCTGCGGAAGAGCGTCATTTATTCTGGTTATCCTTTCGTCCTCCTCGACCTCAAACACCTTTGAGGCTGCCGTCAGGGCTATCCCCGCGACGGCACCGAGGGCCGCAAGCACGGCAACAGGTATCAATGCGGTCATCAATATCCTCCTTAAATAATGCCTGAGAAGCCCATAAAGCTGAGCGAAACTATCGCAGCAGCTATAAGGGTGGAAGGTGCTCCGCTGAAAGCTTCAGGGAAGTCACAGTCAGCTATCCTGGCTCTGACTCCGCTGAAAAGAACAAGAGCCAGCGTAAATGCAACACCCGTTCCGAAGGCATTGGTGAGCGACTGCAGAAAGCCGTACTCACTGTCGATATTATCAATAGTAACACCCAGCACCGCACAGTTTGTGGTGATGAGCGGAAGGTATACTCCCAGCGCTCTGTATAGAGGGGGAACCTTCTTTTTAAGTATCATCTCTACCAGCTGAACGAAAAGAGCTATCACAAGAATGAAGGCTATCGTTCTGAGGTAGGTTATCTCAAGCTTGTCGAGCAGCTTATATACGGGGTAGGTGCAGGCGCTTGCGCAGACCATAACGAATATTACCGCAGCTCCCATTCCCACAGACGACTTTATCTGCTTTGAAACGCCGAGGAACGGACAAATGCCCATAAACTGAGAGAGCACTATGTTATTGACAAAAACACAGCTCACAATAATTATGATGTAGCTCATACTGCCCCGGCCTCCTTCTCTGTACATTCAGCCTTCTGCTCATCTGAGCACACCGATGCATTAGGGCACGAAGCGCACCCTATCTCCTTAGGCGGCTTTCTGTCCTTGAGCTTGCTCACGACGGCAATAAGTATGCCCAGCACGAAGAAGCCCCCTGCCGGCATAATGAATATGGTCATCGGGTGGTCACTGAGCCACGGGATCTCAAAGCCGAACCATGAACCCGTGCCGAGGATCTCTCTTATGCTGCCCATAAAAAACAGCGTAAGAGTGAACCCTATCCCCATTCCGAGACCGTCAAGCACTGATTTGAATACAGTATTCTTGCTGGCAAAGGCTTCGGCTCTGCCAAGAATGATACAGTTTACGGTTATGAGTGAGAGGAAAACTCCGAGAGCCGAATGCAGCTTCGGGAGATACCCCTTCATAAGAAAGTCTATGAGCGTCACAAAGCCCGCGATGATAACGATATAGCAGGGCAGGCGCACCGACTTAGGTATAGCGTTTTTGAGAAGAGAGATCACAAAGTTCGAGCATACCAGCACGAACATTGTTGCCAGCCCCATACCTATCCCGTTAGAGGCAAGCGTGGTGACGGCAAGCGTCGGGCACATACCTAAGAGAGTCACAAGGTTCGGGTTCTCTCTGATGATGCCTTTTGAAAACTCATACCAGTTTGAATGCTCATTCACCTAAGATCGCCTCCTTGTTCTCGGAATACAGCTCGAGACATTCACTGACGGCATTTTTCATTCCCTTTGAAGAGAAGGTAGCCGCAGTCACGTTGTCGATGGCTGCCGTGTTGTCCTCAGAGGTAAGCCCTGTGAACTTGCTGAGAAACTTTTCGTCCTGCACCTTTGTGCCAAGGCCGGGCGTTTCGCCGATGGACAGAAATTCTATCCCCTTGACACTTCCGCTCTCGTCAATGCCTACCAGCAGGTGAAGACCGTCCTTAGCGTAGCCGTCCTCGGTTATCTCGATTATGCAGGCTTTTATATCGGGGTCAACTATGATGCTGTTTATCTTATCATTTCCAAAGGTGACGGGTATCTTCTTTCCGTCCTTCTCTTCGGTCAGGATAGAGTATTTGCCGTCCCCGAAAATGTTTTTGCAGCCCTGCTTCATCTCGTCGGTCATCACGCCCGTCAGATCAACATAGGTCGCGTTGTAGGCAAGCGCCAGCAGAGCGGAGATCACTGCACAGATCACTGTCAGCACAAGGGGCGGCATTATCTTTTCTTTCATTTGCTGTCCTCCCCGGTATCAGGCTTCACCGCGCCGAAGGGCTTTGCAGTGAAGGCCATATCAATGTACGGTGTGATTATATTCATCAGCAGTATCGAATATGAAACGCCCTCAGGATATGAGCCCCAGAACCTTATCACGCAGGTGATGATGCCGCAGCCCACACCGAAAACTATCTTTCCGGCAGCTGAGATAGGTGTTGTGACATAATCCGTCGCCATAAAGATCGCACCGAGCATAAGGCCGCCTGAAAGTATCTGGCAAAGGGGCTCCTGATCGAAAAACCATGAGAAAACATACACAGTTGCGATAAAAGAGATCGGTGCATGAGGAGTTATCACTCTCATTATAATAAGGTAGATGCCGCCCAGCAGCAATGCTGCCGCAGAGGTCTCACCGAGGGAGCCGCCTGTTTTTCCTATGAAAAGGTCAAAGTAGGTCTCGGCTCTGGTGGCAAGGGGCGTTGCCTGAGTAACTATCTTGTCAGGGTCATAAAAAGGTATCACCCAGCGCGTCATCGGCCCTGTGAAGGAGAGCATAAGAACTATCCTTGCTACTGCGGCCGGGTTTGCGAAATTCTGTCCCAGTCCGCCAAAGAGCTGCTTTACTATCACGATAGCCACAAACGTACCGATAGCAGCTATCCAGTAGGGGAGGGTTACAGGCAGATTGAACGCCAGTATCATACCCGTAACAGCCGCCGAGAGGTCGCCGGTGGTGTTGGGCTTTTTCATAACGATATTGCAAAGCCTTTCCCAGACGATTGCCGTAAGCATACAGAAGCCTGTCAGCATAAGGGCTCTTCCTCCGAAGAAATAGGCAGCAGCGATAAGAGACGGGCAAAGCGCGGTAATGACGTGCAGCATTATCTTTGAGGTGCTTGTAGTGTCAAAAATGTGCGGTGAGGGATCAACAGTAAGCTTTTGCATGGTCATCCCTCCTTATCTTCTCAGAAGAGCCTTCGCCAGCTGGTGCTTTTCGGCGAGGGGTCTCTTCGCGGGGCAGACATATGAGCACGCTCCGCAGTTCATACACAGGCCTACGTTCAGCTTTTCAAGCTTTTTTGTATCGTGCTTGTCATAGGCCTTTTCAAGATATGTAGGCATAAGCCCCATAGGGCACGCCTTTATGCAGCGGCCGCACCTGATGCAGGCTGTCTGTCCGCTGCCTATGAGCTCGTTTTTCTTTACTTCCGGCTTTTTGAATGCCAGGATAGAGTTCACGGTCTTTGGTGTCGGCATATCGGCATCATAGATGCAGATACCCATCATCGGGCCGCCGAGAAGTATCTTATAGGTGTTGTCAAGGTCGGTATCGGCAAATTTAAGTATCTCCGAGATCGGCGTCCCGAGCGGGGCCTTTACATTGCAGGGTGTCGAGACGGTGTCTCCGTCAACGGTTATCCTGCGGGAGATAAGCGGTATTCCGGTTTTTGAGTAGGAGCCGATAAAGCCCACAGTGCTCACATTGAGAACTATAACTCCCACATCTGAGGGGAGCTCCCACTGCTTTACCGTTCTGCCGACAGTGTTGTAGATGAGCACCTTTTCAGCGCCCTGAGGATAAGAAGCTCTCAGCGCGCAAACATTTATATTATCATATTCTGCAGCCTTTTCACGCATTAGCTTTATCGCGTCGGGCTTGTTGTCCTCAATGCCGATATATGTGTTCTCAATTGCGAGGGTATCCATTATCAGGCGGATACCGGTGATTATATCGTCTGAATTTTCAAGCATCTCTCTGTGGTCGCCGGTAATGTAGGGCTCACACTCGGCAGCGTTAATTATCAGGGTGTCTACCTTGTAGCGCTGCTCGTTATAGTTTAGCTTCAGGTGAGTCGGGAACCCTGCGCCTCCGAGACCGCAGCAGCCTGATTCCCTCACAGCCATGCAAAGGCTCTCCTTGTCAGTGATGACAGGAGGCTTTATGTCGGGTGACATTTCCTGCTTGCCGTCAGTTTCGATAATAACTGCCTTTGTTACCTTTCCGCTGGGGTGAAGCACCTCAGTTATGCCGGTAACTGTGCCTGAAACAGATGAATGTGCGGGACAGGCCTTTATCTTATCGCTGTCGCCTATCTTCTGCCCGACGAGCACTCTGTCGCCCTTTTTGACGATCGGCTCGCACCCCTTGCCCATTCTTTGTGACATAGGAACAAAGACCCTCTCCGGTATGGGAAGGTCTATTGTTTCGCAGGCAGCGGTATTTTTATTATGTTTTAGCTTTATGCCGTTTATCTTCATAATGATCTCCTCAGGTGATCAGAGTGTTGCCTTTATAGTGCTGGTAGCTCCCCAGCTTTTGAGCACCTCAACATTGGAAAAGTTAGCGTTTCTCAGAGCCTCCAGCTCATGCTCCAGCGTGAGGGGAGTGTCATAATGGCAGATGATGTCATAGCCCATGCCCTCCTCGTGCCTGAGCCTGTCAAGGTCATCAAAGTTCTTGCGCTCCTCCAGCTCCGACTCTGCAAAATAGTCAGTAAGGATAAAGTATCCGCCGTGCTTGAGAGCCTGACGAACTCTTCTGTAAAGAGCTGCCTTGCTGCGCTGTGTATAATGGTGGAGCGATTCGACCGATACGATGCAGTCAAACGCGGTTATGCCGAAGATGATGTCAAAGAATGACCCTCTTACCGCCCTGAGCTTTTTATCAGGGAACTTGCTCTTCATTCTGTCAAGCATTCCCTGGGAAAGATCAATGCCCGTGACGGCAGCATCAGGATTTATTGCAAAGAGGTATTCAAGCTCCAGTCCGGTGCCGCAGCCGAGGTCAAGTATCCTTGCGCCTTCCTTTTTGGGCAGCTGCAAAGCCGTGTAGGAATAAAACTCCTTTGCTCCTTCGATATCGTTAAGCTGGTGGTTGTCGTAGCTATCAGCTCTGCTGTTGAAAAATGCGTCCATTCTTTCAAGCATAACGGTTCTCCTTTTCTGTTATATCTATGAATGATGTATCAGTCTGCAAAAGTAAACTCACTGTTTGTGATGCTGACACTTTTCTTAATGTTTTCAGAGCAGTGAAGCCTGCCCCTGTCATCGATCGCGATAACGCTTATGTCATCTTCAGACAGCCAGCGTTCGAGCTCTTCCTCTCCGCCTGCGAATATCCTCGTTGAGAGAAAATCCGAGAGCGCACCGCTTTCGGCAATGACCGTTACCGACTGCAGCGTTGACTGCGTGGGTCTGCCTGTCTTCTCGTCAAAAATATGGCAGTAGGTAATGCCGTCCGCAGTGAAGAAGCGCTCATATCCGCCCGAGGTGGACAGAAAACAGCCGTCTGTCTCTATCTGGGCGCAGAGCCCATCCGGCATGAACGGGTCACGTATACCGATCTTGAACGGGCTGCCGTCAGGCTTTTCACCGCAGCAGTATATCGATGACCCGAATGAAGCTATCGCCGCCTGAGGCTCCTGCTCGTCAAGTATCTCCTTCACCTTGTCAAGCGCATAGCCCTTGGCAATGCACCCGAGGTCTGCCTGGGCGCCGTTATAAAGTGCGGCAAGGCCGTTATCGGTGTCAATACTTATCAGGCGTCGGGGGTCCTTGCCGTCAAAGGTGTCAAGTGCTTTTTTTATCTCATCGTCAGAGGGCACCCTCG
>ODAI014500842.1_pt1 | contig 11892 bp, 11 predicted proteins | sample 1539321 | NCBI WGS metagenome assembly ODAI01 (sample SAMN02144231, study PRJEB22623) | gut metagenome | biome: sheep rumen | host: Ovis aries | place: New Zealand
AGATAAGACTGAATAGTGCCTTTGCCGTCTAATATGACGGCGAAAGACGCCTTGCCCATAACGCGCTTGCTTATCAGTCTTCCCGCAACGCCTACGACTTTGTTTTCATATTCTTCAAAGGCGTCTTTAACGTCCGTGCTGAACGCCGTGCGCGCGTATTTGACCTTTTCGTAAGGGTTTTTGCCAGCTTGCTTCAAAGCGTCCAACTTTTCGCGCCGAACGCGCAGAATTTCGTTTAAGTCCTCGGTTTCTCTGCTCAATATATTTTCTTCCATCTTAACTCCGCAAAGGTTGGTTTAATAAACTTTTTTAACAATTATTTCGATAATGCCGGAAGGCGTCGAAACGGAAACCTTATCGCCTTTCTTTCTGCCAAGAAGCGCGTTGCCGATGGGCGATTCGTTGGAAATTCTGCCCGCTTCTACGTCCGCTTCGGTCGTACCGACGATTTCGTAGGTATCTACTTCGTCGGGTGCGTCCGCCATAACGAAATCTACTTTACTGCCTAAAGACACTACGCCGTTTTTGCCTTCGTCTTTAATGATGACGGCGTATTTTAACTTGTTTTCTATCTCCAGAATTTCGCCTTCTATCATCGCCTGTTCGTTCTTGGCGGCGTCGTACTCGGCGTTTTCGGAAAGGTCGCCGAATTCTCTCGCAACCTTGATACGTTCGGTTATTTCTTTCCTTTTTTCGAGTTTAAGATACTCAAGTCTTTTTTCAAGTTCTTCTTTGCCTTCTTTGGTAAGGATAACTTCTGCCATAATATTCTACTCCTTATAATTTAACATAATATCGGATTTTAATATTATATAATAACTTTTAATCTTTGTCAACTTCTATGGTCGGCGCTGCGGGCGTTAAACGGCAAATTTTTGCCGTAATTTTTATAAAAACCTTTAAGTTTTTGCAATTATTTTTTAAAACCCCCTTGACAAACGGAAAATCAATGTTAAAATAAAACTCGTAAGGGGATGGTTTTTTGCTAATACGTTTCGACTTTTTTTAATAAACTTTCCGGAATAATATATGGGAAAAGGGGTTGCTAAACCGCAACCCCTTTTAATTTGCCCCGCAAACGGAAATTTCGGTTATTTTTCCGAAAAATCCCCGCAACAGGTGCCATTTTCGCATCCGCAGGTAATTTTAACCTTTTCAAGACAGCAATTACAGCCTTTAACGTTGTGGCGGCACTTTTTAACGTCGCACTTTATAGATTCGTTTCGTATCATAACACTCTCCTTTTTAGTTATTATGCCGATATTATCGCCGTTTAACTCGCAAAGTATACCTTTTCGCCTTGACAATTTCCGTTTTTACCGTTAAAATAGAAATGAAAAATTACGGAGAAAAATCATGAAAGTCGTATTACTTAAAGACGTAAAAGGTTCGGGCAAAGCGGGCGATATAATCGAAGCAAAACAGGGCTACGCGCAGAATTATCTTATTAAGAACGGGCTGGCAAAAGCCGCCGACACCGCCGCGCTTAACGAAAACAAGGCTCAAAAAGCCGCGCAGGAATTTCACAGGCAGGAACAGTTAAAGGAAAACAAAGCACTGCGTGAAAAAATTGACGGTTTAAGCATAACCGTGCAGGTCAAAAGCGGCGAATCGGGCAAATTTTTCGGCAGCATAACCAACAAGGAAATTTCTGAAAAACTTGCGGAACTCGGCATAGAAATCGACAAAAAGAAAATTACTATTCAGCCGAACATAAAAGTCGCGGGCGTATACCCCGCCACGGTGCGTATTTCCGCGGAAGAAACGGCAAAAATCACCGTAAACATAATAAACTGATTTTAATTACACGTACTTGTCTTTTTGCGCCCGTTTTTTGTGATTTTGACAAAAAACGGGCTTTTTATGTTTCGGAAAAGTTTTCCGTTGACAATTATTTCTATATCGTATATAATACTATTTACTATGACCAAAAAGAAAAAGACCATAGGTTTAAGAAAAATAGAGATAGATAGCGAAACGGCAGAGCCGATGATTGTCGGCGTGGAAGAAGAATACGTTTCGGCGGCTGTAGCGGAAGCGGAAAAGACCGTTAAAGCGCAGGCGGAAAAAGATAAACAGACGAGTATCGGCAAACAAATCGTTATGTCGAAATTTCTCGGCATAAGCGAAAAGGATAAGACAATCGACCGCAGGCAGAAGTTTTTTAAACGCCTTGTGTCGGTTATTTTTTTGGTTTTGGTCGTCGGGGTTTTGGCTTATACCTTTTACGTGGATTTTTTCAGGGCGGGCGAAGGCAAACAAGCCGTTTCCTGGAGCGACCTTATCGGCAACTTTGAAAACACCTGGTATTTTCTGATTTTAGCCATAGTGTCGCTTTTCCTTTCCTACCTGTTTAAGGGCGTAAAACTTTCGGTGATATGTAAATCCCAAACGGGAAAATGGCATTTTAAAACCTGTTTCGAAACGGGCGTTATCGGGCATTACTATAATTACGTAACCCCGCTTGCCGTAGGCGGACAGCCGTTTGAAATCTATCACCTTTCAAAACACGGCGTTCACGGCGGCGTCGCCGCGTCTATGCCGATAATCGCGTTTTTCCTTTCGCAGTTCGCGTTCGTAAGTTTAGGGATTGTCTCTCTCGTGTTCTTTAACGGGAACATTTTAAATATAGAACAGGAATTCGTAATAAACTTTCCGCCCATATTCAACGTTCTCGCTATAATCGGGCTTTTCGGGTGCATAGCGATGCCCGCGCTCGTGCTTATATTCTCTATGCTGCCGCGAATCGGCGCGAAACTCGTTAAATGGTGCACGACTTTGGGCGGTAAAATGAAAATAATCAAAGACCCCAAAAAGACCGAATACAAAACGCTTAAAACTATCGTTCACAATTCGGTTTGCATAAAACGTTTCGCCAAAAACCCGATTGCGCTTATAACAACGCTGCTTTTAGGTATAGGCGAAACTTTTGCGCTTTGCTCTATCGCGTACTTTACCCTTAAACTGTTCGGGTACGACAACGCAAATGCAAGCGGGTTTATGGAATGGATGCAGATTGTACAACTTTCCATAATACTTTACGCTTCCGTATCGTTTATACCCACCCCCGGGAACTCCGGCGCTGCCGACCTTTCCTTTTACCTTTTGTTTACCGTGGGCGTTCGGTTTGCAGGTCTTGCCTTCTCCGCAATGGTTTTGTGGCGAATATTGAGTTTTTATTCTTACATAATAATCGGGTTTATCTTTACGACGGTAAACCGCAAAAAAGACCACTTGGCGGAGTTTTTAGGCGTTTCCGATTTGGAAAAATAAGGAGTTGAATTTAACCGAAATGAAAACTCAAAAAGAACAAGCCGATAAATTATTGCTGACGGCGGAAATCTGGATAGCCGTTTTGGGTATTATGTTTCTTCTCGGCGCGGTGGCAGTAGCCGCCTTTGTCGAACTGCCGGATTTTGCAAGGATTTTAATTATCGCGGGCGGAGCAGTAATTTTTTTAATAGCCTGCTTTTTCGCGTTAAAGATAGAACAGGTCGCGGGATATTACGAGTGCAAGCATTGTCATAAAAAACACGTGCCGACTTATAAACAAGTAATACTTGCTATGCATATGGGAAGAACGAGATACTTAAAATGCCCTAATTGCGGCAAAAAGTCTTGGCAGAAGAAAGTTTTATCGGATAAAGAAAGTTAATTAAAATCTCGCCCCCGCCCGTGCTTTTGTACGGGCGGGGGCTTTCCCTTGGTTTAGAGTGTTTTGACCGAAAAGGACGTTTTTTCTATGCGCGGCGTTATTTAAAAAATCGCGCCGCGCATAGTCGCTTTGAATTAGGTTTTTGACCGCATTTCAAGTTTGACCGTTTTTGATAGTGTACTTGCATTATTACACAAATTTTACAAAAAATCTTTTGTTGCACTTTTTTGTGCATAAAATTTTTTAATTTTTACCGCAATAATCTTGTGTTCCCTGAAAGGGAAAGGCGGTACGAGTATAACGAGTACCAAAAGGTTAAACGCTATATAAACCCTTTGGTAAAAGTTCGGCAATTTTTGCCGAACTTTTACCACCTTCCCCTAAAAGGGACACGGGAACGCTACAACGTTTACCGCACAAAAAAAGCAAGGTATAAAAACCTTGCTTTTTGTTTTGTTTTTGTTCGCGATTAACGCTTGCTGAACTGCGGTGCGCTCGTCAGAACTCCGCTTTTTACTTTTGCCGCCTTATTTTATGCGTCGGCAAAAATTTTCAGCGGCGTTCTTCCTCTTCCCAAAAAATCTTTGCTGTGCAAATCTTTTTCGGGAACCCTGTTTTACGGCTCGTCGCGCACAAAAAAAAGCAAGGTATAAAAACCTTGCTTTTTGTTTTGTTTTTGTTCGCGATTAACGCTTGCTGAACTGCGGTGCGCGACGAGCCTTTTTCAAACCGTACTTCTTTCTTTCCTTCATTCTGGAATCTCTGGTTAAGAAGCCTGCTTTCTTTAAAGCCGCCCTTGAACCGTCTTCCGCGATTAAGAGAGCACGGGAAATACCCTGACGGATTGCGCCCGCTTGACCGGTAAAGCCGCCGCCTACGACGTTTACTATTACGTCGTACTTTGCGGAAACTTCTAAAAGTTCCAACGGCTGACGAACGATGAATTTCATCGTGTCAAGTCCGAAATAGTCGTCAAGCGTTTTGCCGTTGACGGTAATAGCGCCGTCGCCCGCGGGAATAAGGCGTACCCTTGCGATTGCTTTTTTACGTCTGCCCGTTCCCCAATATTGTAATTTCTTTTTAGCGGTTGTTTTTGCCATTTTCTTATCCCCCCGTTAGTTTAAGTTAAGCGCTTCGGGTTTCTGCGCCTGCTGATTATGTTCCGCACCCTTATAGACTTTGAGTTTGGTAATCATCTTTCTGCCGAGACTGTTTTTCGGAAGCATGCCTTTTACCGCTTCGTACACCGCTAAATCCGACTTGGTCGCCATTAACGTTTTGTACTGAATTTCTTTAAGACCGCCGATGTGTCCCGTGTGATATCTGTAATATTTCTTTTCGAGTTTCTTGCCCGTCAAAACAACCTTGTCGGTGTTGACGATTATAACGAAATCCCCCGTGTCAACGTTGGGCGTGAAAATGGGTTTGTTCTTGCCGCGAAGAATCGCCGCAACTTTGGAAGCTAAACGCCCGAGCGCCATACCGCTGGCGTCGACAACGTACCACTTTCTGACCACGTCGTTTGCGTGAGCCATATAAGTTTTCATAGTGATTTTCTCCTTAAATTTTAACCGTTTATAATCTCGCTTTTAAAGCCGCTTTACACGAAATCGCGGCGCAGAAGGGCTGGTTCTGCAAAGTTTGAAATCAAACGCTTATTTATATTAAATGATTTACCCTTTAAAAGTCAAGTGTTTTTTAAGGGTTTTTAATAAAAACAGCACCTTTTTTAAGGTGTTTTTAAACAAAATACAATATATTGTGTCTTTATTTACCGTAAGCACAATAACCGCTAAACTCGGTCTTCTTAATACTCTACCGAAAGTAAACAAAGCCCCTTTGCGGGAAGGGTTTCGCCAAGCAGGGTTCTATCCCCCGTCTTAAGCGCCTTTAATATATCGCTCTCCGTTATTTCGCCCTTGCCTATCTTCACAAGCGCGCCCGCAATAATCCGCACCATATTGTATAAAAACCCGTTTCCGCAGACGCTTATCTTTATATCTTCGCCAGATTGACAGACGTCTATGCCGTACACCTTGCGGACGGTTGTTTTAACGCTACTGCCCGTTGCCGAAAACGCCTTAAAATCGTGTTCGCCTTCTAAAATTTTCGCCGCCGAACGCATTTTAAGTTCGTCAATATCGCCGTAAACGCGCGTCATATATCTTTCTTTCAACGGCTCTTCCACGTCCGAAATATAAAGCGAATATTCGTACGTCTTTCTTTTTGCCGTTCTGTTTGCGTTAAAATCATCCGAAACTTTTTCGCTTGATAACGCTTTTACGCCGTCGGGCAAAACGGTATTTAGTGCTTTATAAAACTTGTCGGGCGGGATATTCGCGCCTGTATCGAAACTTGCGACTTGCCCTTTAGCGTGCACGCCCGCGTCCGTTCTGCCGCTGCCGATAACGGAAACCCGTTCGCCCGTCAAGGCGAAAATCGCGTCTTCTACCGCACCTTGAACGGAAACGCCGTTTTTCTGTTTCTGCCACCCGCAAAAGGAAGTGCCGTCGTAAGATAAGGTAAGTTTTATCCGCGTACTCATAATGCCCCCGCTATCTCGGCAAGCGAGTTAAGCGCGTAAAAGCCGTTTAAATATACTATTCCGACTATAAGCCCCGCTACAACCAAAACGCCTGTTAAATCGCGGAACGATAGCCGCATTTTTTTATATTTGGTACGGTTTTTACTGCCCGCGTAGCACCTACTATCCATTGCGTCCGCAAGTTCGTCCGCACGGCGGAAAGAACTGATTAAAAGCGGTATAAGCACGGGAATAAGCGCTTTTGCGCGTTTAAAAATATTTCCGCTTTCAAAGTCCGCGCCGCGCGCTTTTTGCGCCTTTATTATCCTATCCGTTTCGTCAATAAGCGTCGGAATAAAGCGGAGCGCGATACTCATTATAAGCGCAAACTCGTGCACGGGGAATTTTATCCATTTTAAGGGGTACAAAAGCCCTTCTATGCCGTCGGCAAGTTCCACGGGGCTGGTGGTCAAGGTAAGTAGCGACGCGCCGAGAACTATAAGCATAATGCGCGCTATAATAAAAGCGGCGTTAAGCAGCCCCACGTCGGTTATAACCCAGAAAACCACCGTTCCTTTTTTGTTGAAAAACAGTTGCAGTATCGCCGAAAACACGACGAAAAATATAATAGTTCTTACGCTTTTTAACACCCTTAAAAAGGGCACTTTGGAAACGACTGCCACCAGCATTACGAAAAGTAAACACGCGGCAAAGCCCAAAAAGTGAAAAGCGGAAACCAAAAACACCGCCACCATATACGCTATGGCGATAAGAATTTTCACCCGTGCGTCCATTTTATGCACGAAAGAGTTTGCGGGGAAATAACTGCCGAAAGAAACGTCTCTCATCTTATTTTTCCCCCGTTTTTAAGCGCAACGACAAGTTTTTCGGTAAAATCTTCCACCGTAAAATCGCTGTCCGTTATTATGCCTTTACTTTTAAGTTTTTCGGTCAAAGCCGCGGTTAAAGGCAAGTCCAGCCCGCTTTTTTCTATAATATTCCTGTCCGAAAAAATCTCTTTCGGCGTGCCCGTCGCTATTATTTTTCCGCCCGAAAACACCGCCGCGCGGGTGCAATATTCGGCGACTAAATTCATATCGTGCGACACGATTATTATCGTTTTTACGAAGTCTTTATGAAGTTTTAACAGCAGTTCCAAAAACTCCCGCTTGCCCTTGGGGTCAAGCCCCGCGGCGGGTTCGTCCAAAACCAGAATTTCGGGCTTTGCGACTATTACTCCCGCTATCGCTACGCGGCGTTTCTGTCCGCCCGATAAATCGAACGGCGATTTGTCCTTTACTTCGTTATAATCGAGCCCCACCGTACTAAGCGCTTCTTTAACGCGTACGCTAATCTCTTCCGCAGAAATGTCTTTAGCGAAATTTTTAAGGGCGAAAGCCACGTCTTCCGCCACAGTTTCCGCAAAAAGTTGGTGTTCGGGGTACTGAAACATCATACCCACTTTTGCGCGGAGCGACTTATAATCGCATTTTTTATCGGTTAAATCGTAATCGCCGACTTTGAGCGCACCGCCGCCCTTTTGCACTTTTATAAGTCCGTTTATATGCTGCACGAACGTGGATTTGCCGCTGCCCGTTTTGCCTATTATCCCGAAAATCTCGCCGCTTTTTATGGTTAAATTTACGTTTTGGAGCGCGCGGAAAGAAAGCCCTTTCGTCTTCGGACTGTAAGTAAAGTTGAGATTTTCCGCTACAACGTCCATAACGCCCCCAAAAGTTCTTCTTCCGTAATAATATTTTCGGGAATATTCAAGCCTTGCGCGCGCAGCTTGTCCGCGATTATTCCCGCAAGCGGCTGTTCAAGCCCCAGCGCGTCAAGTGCGGCTTTTTGCGAAAACACCTTTTTCGGCGTGCCCGAAAGCGCCACCACGCCCCTATCTAAAACCAGCACTTTGTCGGCTTTAACCGCTTCGTCCATATAATGGGTTATGGCGATAACCGAAACCCCGCTTTTACGCAGGTTCTCAACCACCGCCGCAATTTCTTTCCGCCCCTGCGGGTCAAGCATTGCCGTCGATTCGTCAAGCACGAGAATCTGCGGCTTTAACGCAAGCACGCCCGCTATCGCTATCCGCTGTTTCTGCCCGCCCGAAAGCCTTTCGGGGGTTGCCTTGCGGAAATTTTCCATACCGACCGCTTTTAAAGCGAAATCTATTCTTTTTCCTATCTCTTCGCGGGGAACTCCCAGATTTTCAGGGCCGAACGCGATATCGTCTTCCACAATAGACGCGATAAGTTGGTTATCGGGGTTCTGAAAGACCATACCGACGCGCTTTCTTATCTCGAACACGGCGTTTTTGTCGTTCGACGAAAAGCCGTCAACGACCACTTCGCCGCCCGTGGGCTTTAAAAGACCGTTCAGGAGTTTAGCCAGCGTGGATTTGCCGCTGCCGTTATGCCCGATTATAGCGACGAATTCGCCCTTTTCCACGGAAAAAGAAACGCCTTTAAGCGCCTTTTCGTTCTGCCCGTAAGAAAAAGATACGTTTTTCACTTCTAAAATCGGCATATATAGCCCCCTGTTTACGACTTTGCTGATATTTTACCACTTTTCCGTTTTTTTTACAAGCATATTAAAGCACCCAAAAATAAACGGGCGATTTGTTTACTATTTGTTGACTATTCGGCTTTATCGTTGTATAATTATGGTTGTTGTTAATATAAAATTACAATAATTTATATATAAGGAGTTTTATCGCAATGAAAAAATTGACAATCGACGGTAATACCGCCGCCAGCCACGTTGCCTACGCCTTCTCGGAAGTTGCGGCTATCTACCCGATAACCCCGTCTTCTCCTATGGCGGAAGTCGCCGACGAATGGTCGACCGCGGGCAGAACCAACATGTGGGGTCAGAAAATCCGCGTTGCGGAAATGCAGTCGGAAGGCGGCGCTGCCGGCGCTGTTCACGGCAGCCTTTGCGCGGGCGCACTTACCACCACCTACACCGCGTCTCAGGGCTTACTTTTAATGATTCCGAATATGTACAAAATCGCGGGCGAACTTATGCCTATGGTTATGCACGTTTCGGCACGTGCCTTAGCGGCGCACTCGCTTAACATTTTCGGCGACCATGCCGACGTTATGGCTTGCCGCCAGACGGGCTTTGCAATGCTTTGCGACTCTTCCGTACAGGAAGTTATGGATTTAGCGCTCGTCGCGCACCTTTCGACTTTAAAGTCCAAAGTTCCGTTCCTTAACTTCTTCGACGGATTTAGAACCAGCCACGAAGTCGCTAAAATCGACGTGTGGGACGAAGCGGATAATTACGCGGAAATACGCGCTATCTGCGACGAAGTCGGGCTTGACGCCGACATAAAGGACTTTAAGTCCCGCGCGCTCAACCCCGAACACCCCATACAGAAAGGTACGGCGCAGAACGGCGACACCTATTTCCAGAACAGAGAAACGGCTAACGGGTACTATAAAGCCGTTCCCGCAATCGTACAGAAGATGATGGACGTAGTAAGCGCGAAAGCGGGAAGGTCTTATCACCTTTTCGACTACGTCGGGGCAAAGGACGCGGAATACGTTATCGTATGTATGGGTTCCGGTTGCGAAACGATTGAAGAATCTATCAACAAACTCAACTCTATGGGCAAAAAGTACGGTCTTATCAAAGTTCGTTTGTATCGCCCCTTCTATACCGAAGCGTTTATCAAGGCTATTCCCAAATCGACCAAGAAAATCGCGGTATTAGACAGAACCAAAGAACCGGGCTCTCTCGGCGAACCTTTATATCTCGACGTTTGCTCCGCGCTCTTCGAAGCGGGCATTTCGAATATTAAGGCGTACGGCGGCAGATACGGTTTGGGTTCTAAAGAGTTCACTCCGTCTATGGTTCTTTCGGTTTATAAGAACCTTGAAAAGGACGAACCGAAAAACCACTTTACCGTCGGTATTTACGAAGATATCACCAACTCGTCTTTGGACTTCTCGGAAAAATTCGACGCAGCGCCCGCGGGCTCTACGTCCTGTAAGTTCTACGGGCTTGGCTCTGACGGTACGGTCGGCGCGAATAAAAACTCCATCAAAATTATCGGCGACCATACGGACAAGCACGCGCAGGCGTATTTCTTCTACGACTCCAAAAAGTCGGGCGGCATAACCGTTTCGCACCTCAGATTCGGCGACACGCCTATTCAGTCGGAATACTTAATCGACTCCGCGGACTTCGTTCAATGCTCTAACCCCTCCTATATCACCCGCTACGATATGACGAGCGATATTAAAGAAGGCGGCACGTTCTTAATCAACACTTCCGCAACGACGGTTGAAGCGCTCGAAGATTTCCTGCCCGCGCAGGTAAAACGCGATATCGCGACGAAGAATATAAATCTTTACGTTATCGACGCAATAAAGATTGCGGCGGGACTTGGATTAAAAGGCAGAACGAACACTATTTTGCAGTCTGCGTTCTTCCGCGTAAATCCGCAGATTATGCCCTACGACAAAGCTGTAGAATATATGAAATATATGGCTAAAAAGTCCTTCGCGAGAAAGGGCGACGCGGTCGTTCAGATGAACTACGACGCAATAGATTCCGCGGCGGGCGATAACCTTATTAAAATAGACGTTCCCGCGGCGTGGAAAACCGCTACGACGGGCGCTAGCATGGCAGAAGGGCACGCGGATAAATATTATCAGGAAATTATTAAACCTATACTTTATCTCAAGGGCGACAGCCTTAAGTCTTCGCAGTTCAATGCGGACGGTTCTGTGCCCACGGGTACTACCAAGTTCGAAAAGCGCGGCGTTGCGGTAAACGTTCCGCAGATTGATATAAATAAGTGTATTCAATGCGGTACTTGCTCTTTCGTATGTCCGCACGCTTGCTTAAGACCGGCACTAATTGCTAACGGTGCGGAAAAACCCGCAACGCTTATCGGTAAACCCGCGATAGGGCTTCCTGGCTACGAATACAAAATGCAAGTTTCCCCGCTCGACTGGATGGGCTGCGGCGTCTGCGCTACGGTCTGCCCCGTTAAAGACGGCGGTGCGATTAAGATGATTCCGCTTGCCGATTCTCTCGCTGCAGGCGAAGACAAAAACTGGGAATACGCTGTGGATTTACCCGCGGTGGATACAAGCAAATTCAAGAAAGAAACGGTCAAGGGCTGCCAGTTCTGCACACCGCTGTTCGAATTCTCGGGCGCGTGCGCGGGCTGCGGCGAAACTCCTTACGTTAAAGTTATCACCCAACTCTTCGGCGAAGATATGGTGGTCGCTAACGCTACGGGCTGTTCGTCGATATACGGCGGTTCTTCACCGACCTGTCCTTATACCACGAATAAAGCGGGCAAAGGTCCTGCTTGGGCAAACTCTCTGTTTGAAGATAACGCGGAATTCGGCTACGGTATGAATTTAGCGTATTCGACGAGAAGAAACGCGCTTAAAGATAAGGTTGCGGCGTTCGGGCAAGCAGACGCAAGCGCTAAAGAAGCGGCTGACGAGTGGATAAACTCGTTTAACGACAGAGAAGCGTCCAAAGCGGCGTCCGCTAAACTCCTTGAATTAGCTGAAAAATCTTCTGCGGCGGAAGCGTAAGCCATTATCGAAGACAAAGATTGCCTTTCTAAAAAATCCATCTGGATTTGCGGCGGCGTCGGCTGGGCTTACGATATCGTCTACGGCGGACTTGGCCACGTGTTGGCAAGCGGCGAAGACGTAAACGTTTTAGTTCTCGATACCGA
>ODAI011946963.1_pt1 | contig 11891 bp, 25 predicted proteins | sample 1539321 | NCBI WGS metagenome assembly ODAI01 (sample SAMN02144231, study PRJEB22623) | gut metagenome | biome: sheep rumen | host: Ovis aries | place: New Zealand
GGCCGGCACAGTTAAATTAAATTCCGATGAGAATGGAGTAACTGTTGCTGCCGGTAGCTATGTAACACTTAAGGATGGATCTAAAGTAGATTTGCCAGAAGGTACTACTGTAGATGGTGATTTAATTAATAGTAAGATTAAACTAACTGGTAAAGGAGTCGATGCAGAAACTGGCACTATTACTTTAAAAGATGGTACTACTGTGCCTATTAGCGAAGTAATTGGTGAAGTTAAGAAAATTATAGCTCAGTGGGCTGCTGGAGCGGCTAAAAAACCTAACTTATCTGATTTAAATATCCCAGATAGTTTCGATGGTGGCGAAAAGGAAGTTAATATTAAAGTTAAACCAACCTATGAATTATAGACTGACGAATATGAAGATATTCGTAGGAAGTTATTTGATACTCCACTAAAAGGACAACCTGGGTTTGGACAATTAGATGGTTTTACTTATAAAGGATGGAAGGTATCTTCAACTATAGATGCTAATGTATATAAAGATACTATTGATTATCTATAGCATTTAGCAAATATTACTTCAAAAGGTGAAATTTTACCGACCCGAGATTTATCTAATCTATAGAAGTTAAGTAGTATTAATTGGGATATTAGTGATGAAGCAACTAATAATATAGTTACTTTATTAAATACTATTACTGCAGATTAGAATTATAATGCTGCTGGTTTATAGGATTCAGTCATGGCATTAACTGGATTAAGCCAAGTTAATATTGATGCTTTAAGTCAAATTTCCACTAATTTAGAAACTATTTTAGCTGCAGCAACACTCTTACAATCCATCAATTGGTCTGCAATTGCTCAAGGCATTAATTCCCTTAATAATTCTGCTCATCCGGTTGAAGCAGAGAACTTAGGCGGAAAAGAAGGATTAACTGCTGATGTAACATTGATCTTATAGACTGAAGGAGCATTAGCTGATTTTAATAGGTTAAAGCAAAAATTAGTTCTACCTAAGATATTAGTTTAGGGTAATACTAATCCATTGTATAATGCAGTTAAGATTCTAAAACTGCCTGATAAGGTTGTTAATGTTGTATATGAGGAATCGAAGCCTGCGGGCGCGACAGGAAATGTACTTTTAACTAGTAAACAATCCGATCGCCGTGAGGTTAATGCCGTATCTGGTGCTGCGGCGGGCAATGTTGCATTAGCTGGTGGCCGCAAAACTCTTATGGGTGAATTAGGTCCTGAGTTATATGTTACTAACGGCCATTACTATATTGCAGGTCAAAGCGGTGCAGAGTTTGTTGATTTACCTAATGATGCGATTGTATTTAATCATCTATAGACCGCTAGATTATTAAGTACTGGTTCTAGCGGATATGGAAAACCAATTACTAACGAACGTAATGCTGTTAGTATGGCAACAGGAACTTTAGATAATGTATCATTTGTTAAGAGTGCAGATTCTGAAGATATTACAAAAGTAATACATTTTAAAGGTGATTTAAATACTTTACAACAATTAGATGCATTAAATAGCAATCCTGAATTAAATATAAGACTATTAGCTGGTAATGTAGATTTAAATAATAGACCAATTGTTAATAATGATGATGGTAGTATATCTACTTTATTTAGCAGTACTTATATGTCAAGTGATTTTGAATTACCAAAAGGTTCTGCTGAATGGGTTATTAATGTTACTCCAATTTTTACAGGAGAAAATGGAACTTAGGTTTATTCTCAAGATCAATTAGGTGAATATATTTAGAATTTAATCACGGATAATAATGTAACTAATATTGATGAACTTAAAGCTGCAGATGCAACAGTAGGATTAAATCTAATTATTGAATTAGCTGAAAATCAAGATGGTACGAGTTTAGATGAAACATTAGACGAAATGGTATCTCGTGCTATTGAATTACACGAAATACAAGATGCTTATTATACTTATAAGTTAGGTTTAGATATTGATGATGATTAGATTCAAATTTTACAGAATGCTTTAGATACTACATCTAGTGATATTAATACAGTTAATTCTTAGATTGTAAGTCCTTCTGCTTCTATTAGTGGAATTTCAAATTTAAATAGTCAATTAGAATAGGTTAAATCTAATATTGAATCTGTTGGAACTAGCGGTATTAATGTATCTATTCATTCAAGTTATACTACTGGCTTGTCTAAAGGCAATGTTTCCTTAGCAAAAGGTTCTACCTTAATGGGAGAACTTGGTCCTGAATTATATGTCACTGGTGGGCATTACTATATTGCAGGTCAAAATGGAGCTGAAATGGTTGATCTACCAGAAGATGCTATTGTATTTAATCATTTATAGACTGCTAGGTTACTCAATAATGGTAAGACTGGACACGGAAAGGCGGTTGTAAATGAAAGGAAAGCAGTCGGCGAGGCACATGCATTCTCTGCAAATAAGATTACTGATCAAGATACTTCTAAAGTAGACAATGCTGTATTAGACGCAGCAGGTGAAGTAATATAGGCTGCAAAGGCCACTGTACATGCTCGTGAAGCTGAAGCTAAAAAACGAGAGGATAATTATTAGGCTTCATTATTAAATAATTACGTTGCATCTCTAAAAGACGTAAAAGATATTATTAATAAATATGCAACTGAAGGGAAAATTAGTGCAGAAGAATTAACTAAATTATAGGACTTTATTAAAGTTAAAGTCGATGACGTTATGCCTAAAGGTGCTAATTTTGATACTAAAAATGAGATTCGTAAAGCTTACGCCGAAACAGCGAGTGCGGTGAATACAGTTATCAAAGGCGTTGAGGCCGCAGCTGCCGCTCAACGTGCTGCGGCATAGGCCGCTTCAGATGCTGCTAAGGCTTAGGAAGAAGCTGCTAATCAATAGCAACAAGAAGATAAAGAACCTACCAAATCTCAAAATGAGTATGCTACAGTTCAAACTCCTCGCGGTATTGTGCATCCTGGCGCAGCTCCAAAATTGAAAGATGTATTCTTAGGAAATGCTCCTTCTACTCCTACTAGCGCTTCTGGTAGTTCTGGTAATAGAAGTTCTGCTGGCACACCTCGTGGAACGGGCGGGACTTTAGGTAAAAATGCCAGTTAGATTATGCGTAAGACATTACAGCGTAGCGGTAATGGCGCGAGCGCAGACGTTGAAAAGGAAGTTAAGGAAGCCAAATCTGCAGTAAGTAATTTCCTAAGTGATTTACTTGAACGTGGTATCGAATCTATTGACTTATCTAAGTATGAAAATCTTCCAGCTGAATTAAAGACAGAAATCCAAGGTAAGATTGATAATAATACTTCCTATCGTGATTTTGTAGTAGCATATGCCGGTGCTTTAGACCAGTCAATGTCTGAAATCAACTCTACTTATTTCTAGGCTTGGCAAAAAGACTTAGAAACAGTAGGTATGGCAGAAGAATAGATGGAAGCTCTTGAAGGCTTATCTATGTACTTAGATGGTACTATTGGCGGCCAAGCGGATGATTGGGTCACTTTACTCGGTGATAAAGCCTTTGTAGGTGATGCTGTTGAAGCTGGAGTTTTACAATGGGATGCTGATTTAAGACAATATGTCGCCACTAGTCAATAGGCCGTTATGGATTTCATGAATACTGATTTAGGTATGGTATGGAATTTCCCAGATGTATTAGTAGATAATACTTAGGCGGTTATTGATGAAATCAATGAACTAATGGAAAAAGCTATTTCTGGTGAAGGATTGACTTCTAAAGAAAAATCTCGATTAGAAGCTTTATTAGAGAAATCTAACTATACTGGTACTGCCGAATTTAATCAAAATGCAAATGGTAAATTTGGTATTACTAATGCTTCTGCTAAAGAAATTGCCGCTTCAATTAGTGGCTCAAATGATACAGTAGTAGATGAGTCTCAGAAAGTTGCACAAGATGTTTTATCTGCAATATTCGGCGCCATTGAAAATTCTGAAATTACTCGTGAAATGGGCAATACTATTGAGCAATGGCTAGTTGCACAAGGCAGCTCTTTAGAAGAGATGGGTATTGAAAAGACTGATACCGGCTATTCTATTGGTTTTGATAGTATTATTAAATCTATAGAAACATTTGGCAAAGATAATAAAGATTAGATAATATAGCTGTTAAGCGGTATTGATATTAATAATTTAAGTAGCACTGAACTTAGTCAATTAGAGACTACATTAACCGCTATTTTTGGAGATAGTGCAAAAGCCTTAATAGCCTCTATGAAGGACAATTTAATAGGACGCGCTAAAGATGCTATTTCTTTATTAACAAAAGGTGCAAGTGAAGAAGGTATTAGTAATAGTGAATATAATGAATTAATTACTAATTTTAAAGATTTATATAATATTGATTTAACAGGGATTTTTAAACAAACTGAAAATGGATATAAGACTTCTATTTCAGGAATTATTCAACAATATTCAGCTATTAAAGATAAATCTGCCGCGGATGCGAAATAGTTTTTAAAATTGATAGGTGAATCTATTGATTTAGAGAATCTCACTACAGAAGAGGTAGCATAGTATAAAAAGGCTCTTGAAGATGCCTAGCTGTAGGGAAAAATGTCTGCTAGTGAAGCCGCGAAATTGGTTGGAACTCTAGAAGATGCTTTACGCGCTCGTTTAGATAAGATGGTAGAAACCGCTAAAAAGGGCATTACAGGTACTGCGACTTCTATAGATATTAATAGTTTAAAAGATGAAGCTAAAAAGACATTTAATCTAACTGATGATGAAATAAACTCTGTCTGGAAAACTACAACTACAGAATGGGGAGAACAATTATCAGATGAAACTATTTTATGGTGGGTAGAGGCATTAAAATCTATTGGAAAATTTGATAGAGCTCAGGAGCTGTTAGAAGCACGTAATACAGCGATTGCAGAGAATGCTGAGAAAGCAGAGAGATCCACTTTAGGCGCGGCGAAGATTATTAAAGATAACCTTAAATATCGTCAAGTAACTAAAAAAGCCACAATTTCTAGACAAGCAATTATCGATTATGCTAATGCTATTAAACAACCAATTAATCAAGAGAAATTTAATTCCTTTAAAGCTGACACAGATGGTAATATAACTGTTACCATGGAAGAGCTCGAAGAGATATTTGGTAGCGCATTTACTCCCGAACTTGATGCTTTATTAAGTGATACCATTCTTGAGTAGGCACGAAATGAAGAAAAAGAAATTTCTGATGCGATGAAAGATATCTTCTCTGGCTTAAACAGTGAAGATGGATTCTCTTCAATAGATTGGGACTAGTATAAGGAAACCCTAGGGCCAAAATATGAAGAAGTCAAAAAGGATGCAGAAACCTTATCTCCTATTGAGTTTTTAAATAAATATATAGATAGTTTCCAAGGTACGATTAGTGAAATTAATGATATTACAACTGCGAGCTTTAAGAAGTAGGAATAGAATACAAGAGGTTTATATGACGTCTTTACTTCTTCTGTAAGTTGGGATCCATATTATGAACTATTCACTGCTAGCGGCGATGCTTTAAATCAAATTTTTACTAATCAAGGTAAGGAGCTATCAGAAGAATGGCTTAATAGTTTAGAAAGAGACTATAAAGGTAATTATAAAGTATCTATGCAGGACTTAGAGTCATAGGGAATTGTTTTCGATAAAAACCTATTTGAAGGCTACGAACGTTGGCTGCAAGAACAAGCCAAGGCCCGTGAAGAACAAATCCATAATGACTTAAGTAATGTTATCAGTACTTATATTGATTAGGGCTTTGACGCTATTGATTTCCGTGATTACTTTGACTTACCTACTGAAACTGTTCAACTAATTAAAGAATCTGCTGAATTAAGTAAGCGCGATTTCGTAGTACGCTTCGCAGAAGCAGCTGGTAAGACAGTATCTGAAATGAACCAGCTTTACTTTGAAGCTTGGGAAAAGGATATTGGATTAGAAGCAACTGAAGCCGCGAAGAATATGTAGTATTACTTTGGCGGTGGAATGAGCGGTTCCAGTACTGACTGGCAAGCTCTATTAGGAGATAGTGTTAAGGTTAGTGAATTAGTAAGACTTGGCTTATTAGAATATGATGAAGCTTTAAATACTTATTATTCTAAGAATGTTGAAGAGATTGAGCAATTAACTGGTATTGATATTGATGATGACGCTATTACTGATAGTATTCGTACTGCATTTGAAAGTATTGCTGATTAGATTATGGTTGGCTTAGATGGCGCATTATCCAATACTGATGCTACAAAGTTAAAAGCAAACCTAAAGCATATGGGACTTGGAGATGTTGAATTAGACTTCTCTTAGGGCTTAGAAGGATTATAGTTATCTTAGGCTTCTGCAATTAGTCTATATACTTAGTTAAAGAAGATTGATGCAATTCAAGCTAACTTAATGTTTAAGAAGTTGCGTGAATCACTAGAAAAATCTAATGATAAGTATAAGACTATGACTTCTCTTCTAAAGAATATCTATGAATTACAAGAGAAGATTGATCATGCTGAACGTTATAACCCAGAAAAAATTAAATAGTTCCAAGAAGAATTAGCTTTAGCTAAGGAAATAGCAGCGGTAAGAGCTACCAGTGAAGATGAGTCATTTAATTTCTTAGATCAAGATATTCCCGCGGCGATGAACAATCCATTAAATTATACGAAAAATTGGATTGAAGCAGCCAAGAGTATGGATGAGGCTTGGAAGAATGGAAAGGCTTATGACTTTACAAGATTCTATAATATTGTGAATCAAATAAATGATGTAGCTAAGATGACAGGCATGAGCCTAGATTTCTTAGGATTTACATTAGATGGTAGTATAGATGCTGTTGACGCAATTATACGGCACGGCATTGATAAATTAGGTACAGACGCTGATATGGATTTTGGTGTAATGTTCAGTGACTGGGGCGAAGGGCTTGAGATGGGTTCTCAAGAGTTTGCTAACGGTGCAAATAATGCTATTCACGCAATGGCTTTATCTCAAATTAAAATCCTTGACTCTTTAATTGCAATGTTCCAAGCAATAGTAGCAATGGAAGAATTTGAGGGCGCCGACCTTGATATGAATGGTATACTGGACTTTGATGAAGTATTCGCTGATTTTGAACTCGGTGATGAAGCTGAAACATATACATTATAGTTCCAGGATGCTGCGTAGAAAATTCTAAAAATGGCTGATGCCAATAAAGAAGTGCAAGCCGCGTTAGAGTAGGTTAAAGTCAATGATGTCTCTATGATGGAGATGCTTCGAGATACTACAGATGGTACGCGCAATGTGGCGCTTACTGCATCTGAATATCAAACTGCCGTATCTGTTTTCTATGAAATGCTCAAGAGCGGTGACTTTGACGTTAATAATATTGCTTAGAGTTTACGAGAGAATCTTGCCAAGAATCATAGTAATTTTAAAGGTGTTATTGAAACTAAAGATATGGTTATTGATATGTCATATGATATAGCTATCAATAAAACCAAAGACGGTAAGTATAAGACTCCTGGCGGAAAAGAATATGACACTGCGGTAGAAGCCACAAAAGCTGGGGCCGTTGAAGCCGCGGGAATAAAAGCTGATGAGGTTCAGTTTGATCCTATTACTAAAAATGCTTATGGAACAATTGAAATTGCTGATACTGAAGTTACAGTTACTGCTTATGGTAAAGGCAAGAAAACTTGGAAGGTTGATGATTAGGAATATGGTTCAGAAGAATCGGCTATTAAAGCAATTTATAATAAGTCTAGTAAGGAACTTAGTTTTGAAGCTTGGAAGATAGATTAGGAGATTACTGCGCCTATTAAAGTAATACAAGATGTTGAAGTTAGCTCAATTAGTAAAGAATAGGCTAGTCATCTTGTTGGCAAGACTTTTGATTAGATTAAGAAAGAATATGATGATGCGAAGGGTGATCATACTTTAGAATTAGAATTCTAGGCTAGATACGGTTTTAAATTAGATGAATCTTCTACATCTGAAGATTTTGAAAAGTTTAAAGAAGCCTTAGGAATTGAATCTAAGAATGTAGAAATCACCGCGAGCGTTCATATGGCTGAAGGCAGTGATGGCGGATTAGTTAGTATGCTAGAATCTGGTTCGGCTACCGTTACTGTTGACGTAGTATTTAATAAAGGCGAAGACACGGCTGCTCCTGAGGCGGCTGAGATTCCCGTTAGTGCCGATACAACATAGGCTGAAGAGAATATTAATGCAGCTGTATAGAGCGCCGATAATGCTTAGGGAACTATAAAGGTTGATAGTGATACTTCTAAAGCGGAAGAAGAGGCTCAAGCTGCTGCGAATAGAATGGACTTATTAAAAGCGGCTATTACAGTTGGAGTTAATGATTATGCTAGTGGCCCCTTAAATGCTATTGCTGAAGCAGTTAACAACATTCCTAGCTCTAAAGATATTACAATTACAGAGACAACAGTCAAAAAAGAAGAAGATAATAGTGCATCTAAAAGTTCTTCATAGGCTAAAGGCAATGTATCTGGCGGCGCGATGGCGAAAGGCACTCGTACTTTAATGGGTGAACTCGGGCCTGAGTTATATGTCACAGATGGACATTACTATATAGCCGGACGTGATGGCGCAGAATTCGTAGATCTGCCCGATGACGCAATTGTATTTAATCATCTATAGACGGCTGGATTATTAGGAAAAGGCTCTGCAGGACGTGGACGCCCGATTACTAATGAGCATAATGCTGTTTCTATGGCTACTGGCTCTTTAGGGCCGGCTGCGGCGAGTGCAAAAGAAACTTTAGCGGCACTATAGCAACTGCGAGCAATGTGGTAGAAGTTAGCTGATTCTACTATAGTTGATTTAGCTGGAGTTGGTGGAAGCAATTTAAGTAATATTGCTGGTTGGGTTGATGAAGTTGAACGTTGGTATAACTTACTACAAAAGATTGCTTAGTTAGAGAAAGATATTAATTATCAAGAAGCCTTACGTAGAAAGATTGAAACCGATAGAATCCGTGATGGCGCTTTGTATTATAAAACTTTACAAGATTCTTATGATAATTATATTGAATAGGCTAATGCACATAGAGAATTATATGAGTCTCAATAGCAGTATTTTAATCAACGTAGAGAAGAATTAAATAGCGAAGATGCTCCATTTAGTAAATTCTATACGTATGATGAAAATGCATAGATTAAGTTTAAAGATGGCGGCTATGCGGCATTGGCAGACTTAGTTAAATAGTATGATACTGGCGAACTTAAATATACTCCTGATGAACAATATAATATCATGGAATCCTATGGCTTACTTCAATATGGACAATATGATAGTTCTGGTCAAGAAATTAAGAGTTCTGATTTTGAAGATTAGAGAGAATATCGTCTAGCAGTAGTAAAAGCTATTTGGGAAAAAATGGATAAAGAACGTGAAGAGATGCAATCTCTTCATGATTCAATTGAAGAAAATAAGACTGCATATCTTGAAGCTTTAACTAATGGTAATGAACTTTTGTAGAAGATTATTGACAATCAAATTCAAGTAGAGAATGATGTATTGGCCGCGATTGAATCTCGCGAGCAGGCTATTATTGATGAATTAAGTGAATAGAGAGAATAGTTGCAGAAAGAGACTGATAAGTATATTAAGGGTCTTAACGACGCTCTCTCTAAAGAACGTCAATTATATGAAAAGAATAATGAAGGTTCTGAGTTAACTCGTCTTGAAAGATAGCTCGCAATTCTACGCCGCTCTGGTGGCTCTGCTTCATAGATTCGTAGCTTAGAATCTGAAATAGATAGCAAACGTCAAGATCAATACTTCTCTCTACAAGAAGAATAGATTAATGCTGTATAGGAAGCTGCGGATGCACAAATTCAGCGTTTAGATACCTAGATTCAATTAATGGAAGAGACATTAGCGTTTGAAAAGGCACATGGTATGCTATGGGCTGAAGTAGAATAGATTATGGCCGGTTCTTCTAATGAAATTGTAAGTTTCTTAGCAATGTATAGTAAAGACTATGCCGCATAGTCTGCTGTATAGTAGCAGGAATGGATTCGTGAAAAATAGTTTGAAGCGGATTTATGGACTGAATATCGTTCTAATGCACCGGATACTATTGCTGAAGGTATTTAGAAAGGTAGCGAAACTGTTGCAGAAGAAAGATATAATCCAGAAGAATTCTCTATGGAGAAGCTCGAAACAGATGAAAAGAATCCTGCTGCTGGTTCATCTTCTTCATCTGGTTCATCTCATTCTGGCGGATATAGTGGTGGTGGTGGATATTCTGCTTCCACTGTGCCTGAAAAAGATATGAAGGATTATGATAGGCAAGTCGCTCGTGAAAAATAGATGGCAGGCAAGCTTACGACTCTCAAACAAGATATGGAAAAAATGGATCCAAAATCTTTACAATATCAAGATGCAAATGCCGCTTATAAATATTATGAGCAAGAATAGATATTAGCTCAAACAAATATTGAAAGAATAAAAAAGGGCGATAAAACCTATGTACCGGATTATACAAATTAGGGAGTAGACATTGTTGATAAGATGAAGTTACCTTCCGCTCAGCCAGCAGCAAATGCAGCTGAACTTGAAAGAGCTCGTAGTTAGGTTGCAGCAAGTGAAGCTACATTGGCCGCGGCAGAAGCATAGAGGCAAGCTTATTTAGATGCAGGTTTAACAGAAGACTCACAAGCTATTATAGATATTAATAAAGGCATTGCTGATGTACAAGGTTGGATTGAAGCTGGTAGAAAAGAAATTGAGGCTCGTGAAAAATTAGCTAAAAGTTATAAAAAAGGTGGTATAATTGATTATACTGGTCTAGCTATGGTTCACGGTACCCCATCTGAGCCTGAAGCAGTTCTAAATTCCAAAGACTATAAATTGTGGAAACAATCCATCGGTAACAATGTTTGGGAATCCTTAGAGCGTGAACGGCTTGAGATACAAGCTTTGCACGACACATTCAATTCTGTTATTACCAACTCTTCCGACTCTAGTATCGTAATAGAAAAAGCTGAGGTCAATGTTAATGTTGAACAAATTGCTAATGATTATGATGCTAAACGTATGGGTGAACAGGCATTACAAGAAATGGTACGCATCGCGCGTAAAACTGGAACGGCAACAATAAGGAGGTAAAGGATTTATGGCAGACAATGATTATGGATATTTGAATGGGCAAAGCAGTCCAGAGGTCGATACCTCCACTGTTCGCCGCACTCAGGTTTACGAAGCGACACATAAAGGGGAGAGTTATCTCCCCTTTATGTACCGTTCTTTTATTAGTTTTTCCTATGGCGGAAAGAATATTGAAGATTTCGGCTTAATTACTGTCACTGATGGCGATAGGATGAATCGCAATGGATATGCTGATTTTGAAGATATTACAAGTAATTATAGTGTATTGGATGGGCAATATCATTGGGGTACACATTATTAGACTAATCATATAGAATTTACATTAGCAACAGATGGTATTACATAGAAGTAGTTAGATGACTTTTTATTCTGGTTTAGGCCGGGGGAAGAGAAGGAATTAATTCTAGCTGAGCATCCTAATCGCGCGATTATGGCTCGTGTTAGTTAGCCGCCAGAGCTACATGTATTACCTTTTGAATAGCATACTAGTATTAAAATAGCTGGTAATACATATAAGACTAGCACTACATTATATCGCGGTGATATTAGTCTATCTTTAGTTATGGATAAACCAACTTGGTATGCTAAAATTAACATCTTTGGATTTAAAGAAAAAAATGTATATTATGACAAATGGAAAGATGCTAATGGGTAGGATCGAAGTGTATATGATGATCCAGACGCCTTAAAAATAGCTATTGAAGATGGTATTCCTATAAGTGGTATGGTTACTGAATCTATGCTATTCGGCAATAATACATTTGCCAATATGGGTACTGAGACGGGCGCGATTATTGCGCCAGACTCGTTAATTGATGAACAATTAGAA
>ODAI014575517.1_pt1 | contig 11891 bp, 1 predicted proteins | sample 1539321 | NCBI WGS metagenome assembly ODAI01 (sample SAMN02144231, study PRJEB22623) | gut metagenome | biome: sheep rumen | host: Ovis aries | place: New Zealand
AAATGTCACAGATGCCAATGGTAAAAACAGGGCAAACACTAACCTCAAAGTAAAACTCAATGGTATGGAATATACAACACGAACAGATACAAAAGGAGCATTCACATTCAAAGCAACAGCAAATAAAGTTGGGACTAACACAATTAGTATGTCACATGATGGTGGGGCTAATTATAATCCTACTAATTGTACTGTGTTATTTACTGTTATTGCTTCTTAAATAGAGTTTTTATACTTTTTTTCTTTCTTTTTTTTAGTATTTTTTTTTGTTATGTAATATGTTTTTTTTTGCTAAACTTTATTAATTTATATTTATATATTATTTATTATCAATAAAATATTGTTTAGTTTAATTCAATAAGATTTTATTATTTGTTTAATTTAATTTTATTATAGTTTTATGTATTTTATTGATTTTTAATTGATAAATTAATAATAACTTTTAAATAATTATTTTTAAGTGATATTATATGAATACGAAATTAATGGGATGTTTTGTTCTGTTAACGGTTCTATTCTTAACTATCGGAGCAGCTAGTGCAACCGATCTAGTATCTAATGATACGTTTGCTTCTAGTTCTCCCGTAACTGATACAATAGAATCTGTTGGGCAGGATGAAATAATCGAAAATAATGTATTAGCAAACGCTAATAATGACGATACTTCTACGAGTACAATTACTGATAATAGTATTGTAACGGTGGGAGATAATGAAGTAATAAATGGAAATGGTTCATGTTATACTAATACTAGTTTCAAAGTAACTGGTGATAATGTTGTATTAACCAATTTCTGTGTGAACAATAATAATTTTTCATCAACTATAATTGATGCAAGCGGAGTTAACAACTTAACCATAGCAAATGTACAGTTAACAACCACCAATACTGTTGGTGCTACATTTGGTATTGACTTTACAGGTACAACCAACTCCATAATAGCAAACAGTACTATTACTGTTAATGCTCCATCACAAACACAAGTATGGAAAAATGATACAGGATACTGGTACAGTACCCTTCCTGTTTCAGCAGTACTCATAGGTGCTTCACAAAACATAAATGCAACAGGTAACACCATAAGCATTGCAAGCAGTACACCAATTATCTCTGGTTCTACAATGCCTGCAGTAACAATCAAGAATAATTCACAGAACATTAAACTTGAAGAAAATGAAATAAGTGCAAGTGGTGCAAGTTACGTTTATGGTATAATGATGAATGATGTTGTAAACAACATTAATGTTTTAAACAATAATGTTACTGTAACAGGTCCATTATATGTTGCTGGTATTGATGCTTCAACCAGTAGTCAAAGCACTATTTCAAGCAACAAAGTAATAGCAACTAGTAACAATCCATCCGGTGTTTATACTAGTGGTAGTGAATTACTTGCATATGGTATAATCCTTGCAAACACAGGAAACACACAAAACAATGTAACTGATAACACTATTACATTAACAGGTAATGTTGCATATGCTATTGAAAACATCTATGGAACATACAACAACATAAACAACAATCAAATCTTAATCAACGCAAAACGTGGACTAGGAATAGCAACACACACAAGCAACAACAACCACTATGACGACAACAACATAACAATAAACTGCAACAAAGATACTATAAACAGTTTCTATGAAATGGTCACACCACAAAATGTTGGTATCATAATATTAAACAGTACAAACAATTCTGCAAATTATAATACTATTTTAATAAATGAGACAAGTACTAATAGTTTGATATATGCAAGTATATTGGATGAAAATAGTACTGACAATAATGTTACATTTAATCATTTAGCAACTTATAATACTAATGGGATAGTATTATATGGAGATAGTGCTGTAGATTATGTTTTATTTACTAATAGGGTATGTAATAATAGTAATATTATAACTAACCTTTCTTTATTAAAAAAAGATTCAAAAAATGTTAAAACATCTGAAGAGGGGTGGGTAGTTGTAAATCAAGATAACATCAGTAGTTATAGTACTACTTATGATGATACAATATGGAATGTAGGTATTCCAAATAATTCAAAATTTATAATTGACTTACAAGATTATTCTCCATTAATGCTTTCTATTGGAAAAACAGTAAATGCAACTGTTAAAGTACTTTCAACAAAATTATATGGATTGCAATTTTTGAATAATAATGTAACACTAATAGATTCATACTTACCTAACACAATATTAGTAGCTAGATCTTCTGGGTTAACTGTAGTAAATAGTACATTACTTGCATTTAAAAATCATACACAAACTTCTAGGAAAGGTGGTTTTGTAAATTTAGAAAATTCAACTTATATATCTCAAAATGTTGAAAATGGTGTTCATTTAATCACTAAAGATTATCAGGGATGGTTTGATGCTGAAGTTTATGAGGATGTATTTGATTCCACAACACACGCATTAAACGATATAGAAATTTCCAAAATATTAATTCGTACAAATATTAGGGATGCATCAACTCCCGAGGAAATGATTATCAATAAACCAATTAATATAACAGGAGTATTAAATTCCAATTGGATGGGTAATATTACTTTCGCATCTGGTAGTGAAGGCAGTAACATCACAGATATGATACTTAATGGTACAGTATACATCAACACAACAAACATAGGTTTATACAATAATACTTTTAATAAGGGTGTTGTTTTAACTGATGCTGCAGATGCTGTTATTGAAGGTAACACTTTCGCTACTACGGATGAGGCTATTGTCTTAACTAAAAGTGTTAATAGTGAGATTAAGGATAATAGTATTGTTAGTGGTGCTGAATATGCAGTAGTTGTTGATAGTGATTCTATTGAAAATACTATAACTGGTAACACTATTTATGCTATGAGTAATAAGGGTGATGCTGCTGTTAGTGGTGATAAGGAAACTAATACTATTAGTGGTAATTATCCGTTGATGGGTAGTTTTGTATTGAATGATGGTAATTGGACTGAGTATTTCGATGATGATGGTACTGTTCAGGGTTGGATTGCTCCTGGTAGTGAATTACGTTTTGAAGGAACATTCACTAATAGAAGCATGCTTATTGATGCTCCATTTAATTTAACCACAGCAGACAATCAGGCAATATTTAATAATTGTATGTTTGTAATTAATGCTTCTGATGTTAATGTTACAAACATTCAGATGAATGGTGAAGACATTGAGGTGCCTTTAGTATTTATATATGAAGCTAGTAATGTTCGTGTTGAGAACAATACTTTGACTCTTACTAATAATGGTGAAAAAGTAGTAACTCATGCAATAAATGTAATGGAGAGTCAGGATGTTTTAATCAAAAACAATATCATAAGTACTGTTGGTCCTGAAGAAGATATTGTTTACACTAGTAAAAATTTAATTGACTTGGTATATACTTCATCAATTTACACAACACAATCTAATGGTGTTGTAATTGACAGTAATAATGTTACAACTAAGTCTAATGGTAAATCAACCAGTGTTGGTACTATATATGGTATTAATGTAATGGGTGAATTTGTATACGATGAAGATCTTGATTATGTGGAATCTGATTATAATATGCATGATTATATTGAAGATGTTCAAATAATCAACAACAATATTATTACAGAATCTGATGTGTATGCTTATGGTATTAACTTAGGTCACAGTAATGGTGCAATTGTAAAAGATAATAATATTACAAGTGAAGGTAAAAATTATGCTGATGCATTCCAGGGATATAATGTATACAATACAGAAGTACGTGATAACAATATTAACATAACTGCTGACAGTTTAGGTTATGGTATCATAGTAAACGGAATTATGTACATGTATACTACTTCGGATTGGAGTGAGTTTGAATTATCAACTCTCGTTGCTGAAGGAAATGTAATATCTGGAAACACAGTTAATATTACTGCTAATGATGCATGGGGTATTGAAGTTGTTATTGCAAATGATAACATTGTAGAAGAAAACAATATTACCATTAATACAAGTAATGGTATTGGTATTGGATTTGCAGATTCAACACAGGGTGTTGCTCAAAACAATAACATAAACATTAATGCAACACAGGAAAGTGAAGCAAACAATGGAGATGCATTAAACGCTTACACAACTGGTATAAAAATCACACCATCAAATAGTAGAGTAAGAGAATCAAATGAAAATGAAGTAATATCAAACATAATAACAATCACAGCAGTTAATAATGATGTACCTGCAATAAATGTGTCAAGTGATGAAAATATTATCCAGGATAATTATCTTGTAGCTCCTCTAGGTTGGGGAGACGAAGCAGTAGCTGACACTGGTGTTGACAACACAATAGAAAACAACAGACCAAGTACAATAATTACTGATGAAACATACTTTGACTTCTTTGATGAAAACGGTGTATTACTAGATTTCTACAACAACACTGACTTATTTGTATCTGGTGAATTCACAGAAAATACTGTCTTCATATTTGACGGAGTTAACACAACTATTACTAACGACGGAACAGCAGTATTTGTTGATGGTCAGGTTATGACTGGTAATGGTGCAAGTGTAGTATTTGATGGACTTGTATTTGATAATAGTATTGATGCATTTGTACTTGAATCAGATGGTAACGTTATTAACAATACGATTGTTACAATTAGTAGTCTTGAAGCTATTCAGGGTATTCTTGTAACTGGTGATAATAACATTATTGCTAATACTGTATTGAATATTAGTGCTCCTTCTGCTAATGTTGAGTATAATCCTGATTATAGTGTGAGAAATCCTGCTCCAGCTGCAATAACAATAAGTTCAGACAACAACTTAGTGGATAATGTTTCAGTGTTCTTTGATGGAACAGAAGCAATACATGCAACTACTGGTTGGGATGCTCCAACAGTAGATGGAATATACCTTGTATCATCCACCACTCCAATAAACAATAACACAGTTAAAGACACAAACATAACAGTTATCGGTGCAAACTATGCATACGGTATTAATGTAGGAAATGCAAGAAACACAATAATTGATAACATCTTGGTAGATGTAGCAAGTGATTATTATGCTGATGCAATTCAATTGTTTGATGCAGATACTCTTAGTATGAATGGTATTGCTATTGCTACTGCTGATAGTGAAGCATATGGTGTTTACAGTACTGCAATGGGTACTGGTTATTCACAAAACATTAACATGACTGGATTAAATGTATATGTGGATGCAGATGATGCTACTGGTGCATTGTTTGAAGGAACACAAAACATATTAATTGATGATTCAGAGTATGTTGTTAATGGTATAGATGCAGCTGTTATTTATGCTAAAATGGACTTTATGGGTAATAAACCAAGTAACATAACAGTAAATAATGTGAATGCTAGTGTTAATTTGGTTGTTGAAGAACTTGAAGAAGGCGAAGAAGAAATTGAAACAGTAGTAGATGATATGCTTATCTTCGAAAATGCAGACAATATCCTAGTTGCAAACAGTACATTTACCAGCAATGGTAAATCAGCAATGATATTTGCTAACGCAACACAAGCACAAATGAATAATGTGGAAGTAACTAATGCTACAATAATCAGTAGTTTAATCACTGACTTAAACGCTGATAATGTAACAATAGACAATACTGATTTACAGGCTGTTTACTTTGAAAGTGAAGGCAACATACTAAACAATTCAGTAATCAAAGTAACTAGTAAATTGCCTCTTCGTGTAGTTGAATTTGATGCAGACAAAAACACCATCATGAATACTGAAATAACTGCAAGTATTCCGTCAATTGACGTACCATACGATAAAGACTATGTTGGTCAACCATTATCATCCGGTTTATACATAAGCTCAAGTGACAACACAGTGGATAATGTGACAGTTGATGTTGATGGAAGCAGTGCAGTAGATAATTCAAGTTACGTGTCTATAGATGGTATTGACGTACAATCCAAAGGTAAAAACTTCACAATCAACAATAACATACTAAATGATGTAACTGTAAGTGTTAAAGGATCTAGGTATGTTTATGGTATAAATGTGGGAAGAGCAAATAATACTCGTCTGGATAATGTTGATATTAAAGCTGAATCAGATTATTATGCAGATACTCTTCAATTATTTGATGCAAACGACTTAACAGTAACAGGTAAATTTGATAGTGCTGCAGGTTACGAAGCATACGGTGTATATGCTACTGCTATGGCAGTAGGAACCAGCAAAGGCATCACACTCACAGAACTTGATGTGACTGTGGAAGCTCCTAAAGCAACCGGTGTACTCATAGAAGGTGCAAGTGATATAGTGATTGCTGAATCAGGCTATGATCTTATGGGTGAAAACGTAACAGCAGTTAACGCTCATATCGACTGGATGGGAAACGCACCATCAAACATACTCATAAACGAATTAGAAGTAAACATAGATAGTACCGGTGATGCTAATGTTATGTACTTTGGTGCAGCAAACAATGTAACTGTAACTGATAACAGTATTGTTGCAAACCGTGGATCACATATTAACTTCAACAAAACCACAAATGGAAGCGTAACCGATAACTATATAATGGTTGGTGAAATGTTAGAAACAGGTATATTTGGTGATTACGCAGTTATCACAACCGAGGAAGATACAATTGTTGAAAACAACACTCCTGTTTCCAAAGTAATCGACGACTTAAACGATAAAATCAGTGAATTAGAAAAACAACTAGAAGAATTAACCAAAGCAAGCAATACCACACTAACAATCGACCCACTAACTGATGCAAAATACGATGACACCATACTGATTTCTGGTTTACTTGTGGATGAGGATGGTCGTGCAGTACCAGGAAACATAACATTATCTATTAATGGAGAAAATGTAACCACAAAAGCAGACACCACAGGTAAATTCGAATACGAATACACAATCAGTAGTATGGCTGATGTAAATGTTTCTGCTGTTTATGATGGTACTGAAAAATTCGCAGCAAGTAATGCAACAGCAACAATAAGTGTTGGAAAACAAGATACCAGCGTAATATTCGACGACATAGAAGCAATAGTATCTGGTGAAACTGCAACAATTACTGGTCAATTAGTTGATGGTAATGGTAAAGGATTCTACGGAACAGTAAAACTATTAATCAACAATGGACGTGCAACCGTTAAAACCGATAAGGAAGGATACTTCACATACAACACCACACTCACCAAAGTAGGAATCAATAATATTACTGGTAACTACCTTGAAAGTGCTAAATACAATGCAGGAAACGGTACAACAACCGTAACCGTAACACCACTCGGAACAAGCATAGTATTTGATGAAATAGTACCTACAAAATCTGGAGAAACAGTAACCATCACAGGAAAACTCACCGATGACAACGGCAACCCAGTAGTAGGAACCATCAAACTATTACTTAACAATGGCCGTGCAACCGTAAAAACAGATGCAAATGGAGTATTCACCTATGATTATGTATTCACTAAAGTAGGTATCAACAACATAACTGCAACTTATATGGGTGCTAACCGTTACACAGAATCCACACAAACACTTACTGTTGAAATAACTCCTAGAGATACCATACTAACAATAGACAGTATTAAGGATGCTAAGAAAGGAGAAACCGTTACAATCACTGGTAAATTAACCGATGATAATGGTGAAGCTGTAGTTGGTACTATTAAGTTAACTATTAATGGTGCTCGTGCAACCGTTAAAACTGACGAAAACGGAGTATTCACTTATGAATACACAGTTACTAAAGTAGGAGTAAACAACATCACTGCATCCTATCTTGGTGCTAACCGTTATAGTGCAAGCAACACCAGTACTACTGTTAAAGTTAACAAAGCCGGAACACAGATCACACTAAACCCTATCAAGACAGTTACACAGAAAACAAATGTGGACATTAAAGGTCAACTTAGTGATGAAAACGGTAACGGTATCTACGGTACAGTAAAACTATTAATCAACAATGGTAGAGCTACTGTTAAAACCGATAAAACTGGTGCATTCACTTACTCATACAATGCTACAAGAGCTGGCGAAAACACAATCAAAGCCAACTACCTTGAAAGCAATAATTACGAAGCAAGTGAAACCAACACTACATTCACAGTAGTAAAAGCATAAATAATTATTATTCTTTTTTAAGGGGAAAGGAATTAATTATAATTTCTTTCTCATATTCTTTTTTTCGTTGTAAATACTATTTTTTTTTATAAAGTTATCTTGATTTTTTTCTAATAAAAAAGAGAATTACTTATTATAATGTATGGTAAAGTAAAATCATGGCTAACATCAACCTTAAACTTACTTAAATGGAATTAAATACACAACTTTAACTGATGCGAAAAGTGTATTTCTATTCAAAAACTATTGCAAACAAAGTAGGAACTAACACCTTAAACATATCACATGATGTGTGGAGCAAACTACAATCCAACAAATTCAACAACTACGTTCACAGTAGTAATATCCTAGTCTTAATTATTCTCTTAAATGGGGTAAACCTTTTCATATTCCCTTTTTTTACTATTTCTTTTTAACATTAATTTTAATTAGTTTATTTTTCAAACATCATATTATCTATTCAATTTTTATTTAAATGTATTAATAATTGAATGATAACTATTGAATTTTATGGTAATAAAAATGTTTAAAAACAAAACAAGGACTTTTTTATTACTTACATTAATTTTTATAGCAGTACTGGGTTTATCAACTATCTCAGCAACTGATATTGATGATAACCAAACAAGCACTGTTAACACATACAAATACACTAGTCACTCTAGTGAAAACAACATAGAAAATGAAATAAGTAATAAAAATCCTGAAATTAACAAAAACACAAACAATAATATAAAAAGTGTTGATGGAGGAACTTTCACTGATTTAAACACTAAAATACTAGAAAATGAGGACATCACTCTAGAAAATGATTACACTAAAAATAGTGATGAAACACAAATCACAATCAGTAAAAAAGTAAACATCAACGGAAATGGTAAAACAATACAATCAGATAATGGACTATTCACAATATCCTCAACGGGTAATGTAACATTCCAGAATGTTAACTTCATCGGAGGAAGTGGAAGTAACTCTGCATTCACAGTTAATGGAATATTAAACCTGATTAACTGCACATTCTCCGATCATAGTTCTAATTCAAGAGCATTTGATGTAACAAGTGGTGCAACAGTAACTGCCCTAAAATCTTCATTCAATGATATTGAAAGTCAAGGTGCTTTCTATCTGGCAGCACGTACTACTGCAGAATTTAAGGATTGTGAATTCACCAACTGCTTAAACACAGTGTACGGTGGGGCAATAACTAACTATAGGAGTGGAACATTAACAGTAGATAACTGCACATTCACTGATAACACTGCCGCTCAGAGAGGTGGAGCAATCTATACAAATGGTGGAACATTAATAGTGAAAAATTCCACTTTCACAGGAAACGAAGTACAAACTACATCAATAGGAAACCATCAGGGTGGAAAAGCATTATATGTTGAAGGAGAAGTATATCTCTACAATAATAGTATGACAAATAATCGGGGAATATCTGCAGATATATTTAATTCCTATGCTACTATTCACACGCCAGTAACAATCACAGTAAACAATGCAACCTGTGAAGAAGGAGAAAAAGTAAATTTAACCGCGTCCATAGTGGATGATAATGGAAACACTATTGACTTAATCTCTGAACCAACTGATATAACAGGATTAGAAGATGCAGTAAACTTAACCCATTTTAACTTCACAATAGAAGACAATAAATATAATGTTACACGTGAAGAAGCAGTAAATGGTATTGTAACAAGAACAGTCAGCCTAAACTTAGCTGCAGGATTATATGAAATTAATGCAGAATATTGGACAAGTGAATTTGCCAATCCTACAGTTATACCTGGAACATTAAATATCACTGAAACACCCTATTATAACTATGCAAAACTTCAAAACATGATCGATGAAACAAGTGACTCCACAATTACATTAGATTATGATGTGAAAAGAGGAGTATCAGAAAGTAATGTTAACTTTACAAAAGACATTACAATAGACTTGGATGGTCATACATGGGATGCAACTGGTGAACAAGCAATTGAAATTCTTAACAATACAAATGTCGTATTAAAAAATGGTATCATTGTTAATATAGGTAATTCACAACCAACTTATACAAATAGTTATGGAAGACTGGCAAGAATAACTAAAGGAAATCTTGTACTTGAAAACATGACAATTACCAATTCATCTGCACCCGATTTTGGTTCATCAGGCAGTGGTAAAGGCAGCCTTATCAAAATTTCAACAAACACAGTACTCACAGTAACAAATTCCACAATAAACGACATTACTGGCAGATTTGTCATAGACAATGATGGTGGAATAATAAACATAAACAATTCACAATTCAACAACAACAAACTAGACCAAGTAGATTCATTAATAGAAATTAAGGGAATAACAAACATAGAAAACACAGTATTCGAAAACAACACGGCCAATTGGGGAGTTATCTATGGAAACAGTCAAAAAGAATTATTAACAATAAAAAACACAACCTTCAATAATAACATGTTATCAGTGGGTGCACCTGTAGTGACAGGGGATGATACTAATATAATTAACTCCAAATTCTTCAACAACAAAGCAACACGTATGACTGCAAAAAGTGGTGCAATCTATACTAATGGAGGTTCATTAACAGTATCCAACACCACATTCATAGGCAACACAGCTAATGGAAATGATGGATCAATAATACACCACACAGGATACTTCGCTAATGATTTATCAGTAACAAATTCCATACTAATACCTGCAGATACAAGTGCAGCAATATACAATGAAGTAGAAGATGACATCACTGCAACTGCAAATTATAATTACTGGGGAACTAACATAACACCAGCAAATTATGTGAAATCAGGAACCTATGAAGATGACTATGGTTATGAGGAATATGACTGCACACCTATAGAACTAAAATACTGGGTTGTAATGAACACCACAGTAACACCAAACGAAGACCTTAAAGTAGGAGAAAAAGTAACAATAGAAACAACATACAACACTTACACTGATGGAACAAACCTTAATACACTAGAAACTTCAATACCTGATATCAGCGTAGAATACACTACAAACAGTGGAACAATAGACTCACCAGTAACAACACAGGGTGGACAAGCAACAACAGAATATAAAATCACATCAGAAACAACCACGATAACAGCAACAGACTCATATAATACCAATACACTGGAACTAACAGCAACAACACCACAAATACAAACAATAACATTAAATGATGAAAACTGGACATACTACTTTGATGAAAACGATGGATTCGTAAAAGAATCAGTGGTAGCACCAGGAAGTGAATTAAGATTCGAAGGAGAATTCCATAACCGCAACATGTTTATCAGCATACCATTAAACCTAACAACCGCAGACGAACAAGCAGTATTCTATCAATCATCATTCACAATATTAACAGATGATGTAAACATAACACAACTAAAAATGAACGGCGAATCAATGGATTACCCATTAATTGGACTGGAAGATGCATCAAACATTAATATAAAGGGAAACAATTTAACACTCACAAACAATGAAGACAAAACAATAACCCACACCATAGAAATCACCGGAGGAAACAACAACAAAATTAAGGAAAACACAATTACAACAACAGGACCCGAAGATGCAATAACCTACGCATCCAACTACGATATCATACTATTATACACAACTTCAATATACTCCTCATCAGATAATCTAATCATAGACAATAACACTATCATAACAAAAAGTAATGGTCAAACAGAAGAGTTTGGAACAATATATGGAGTTTATATACAGGGCAATGAAGAAAAACCTGCAGAAAAT
>ODAI011904608.1_pt1 | contig 11890 bp, 11 predicted proteins | sample 1539321 | NCBI WGS metagenome assembly ODAI01 (sample SAMN02144231, study PRJEB22623) | gut metagenome | biome: sheep rumen | host: Ovis aries | place: New Zealand
GCGAGACCATCTGCTATGCTGTCATTTTCCTCCTGTTGGTCACCGTCAGCGTCGAGAAGTACTCCGACCTGGACCACCGTGCCATCCGTCAGGACCAGGGCAACCCGGAGACTACACCCCTCAAGGCCGACGCCAAGCTCCTCGAGGAGTACAACCGCCTCCGTCAGGCGAAGGGCAAGGACCCGGTGAGGTGAGCCCATCCCCCGGGGCGGGCAAGGGAGGCGGTTGCTCTGGCAGGGACTGGCCCCCAGATATCTCCTCTCTTCGGGACGCTCCCGCTCGCTCGGACTGGCAGCGGTACCCGTGGGACGGGGCGGTTCCGCTGGAACTCGCCCTCGCCCCACTTAAGAAACCTGCCCTTTGGGCAGGTTTCAAGTACCGGCCGTCCTCGGACGCCCTCAGAGAGGAGAAATCTGGGTGCCAGCCCCATGCCAAAGCAGCCGTCACCTTGCCCACTGGCCCACGCTTTCTGGGAATGTTGGACAGTATCCACTAAAGAAGCCCTCGGCATTGAAGCCGGAGGCTTTTTTGTGTTACACTTCTTTTATTAAGTATGGAGAGGGAGAAAGGTATGAGACTGCTGATTATAAGGCATGGAGATCCGGATTATGTGAATGACTCGCTGACCGAGCGGGGACGCAGAGAGGCGGAGGCGCTGGGGAGGTATTTGAAGGGTGTTGAGATTGATAAGGCGTATGTGTCGCCGCTGGGAAGGGCTGCGCTGACGGCGGAGCTGGGGCTGGCCTATAAGGGGCTGGTTCCGGAAATGAAGCCATGGCTTCGGGAATTCAGTCCGCTGATTGACCGGCCGGATGCAAGGGACAGGAAGCATATTGTCTGGGACTGGCTGCCGGAGGACTGGACAGCGGAGCCGCTCTTTTTTGATAAGGACCGGTGGTGCGATGTGCCGGTCATGAAGGATGGGAAGGTCCGGGAGGAGTACGAGTGGGTCCGGGACGGGATTGATGAGCTTTTGGAGGAGCATGGGTACAGGCGGAAGGGGCTCATTTACGAGAGCGTGAGGCCGAATCATGAGACGGTGGCTCTGTTTTGCCATCTGGGCGTGAGCTATGTGATCCTTTCGAGGCTGCTGAACGTGTCGCCTATGGTGCTTTGGCACGGGTTTTCTACTGCGCCGACGTCGATCATCAGCGTGTATACGGAGGAGAGGCGACCAGGGAAGGCTTACTTCAGGGTGAATAGTTTTGGAGCAGTGCCGCACCTTATAGCGGAGGGAATTGTGCCTTCGAAGAGGGCCAGGTATGTGGAGTGCTTTGGGGATGACGAGACCGGGTTTGAGAGGTCATTCAAGTGAATGCATCAGGGCATGGATGCTACAGAAGAGAGGTTGCTGGATGACTGGGTCTTGATGAAAGCACACCTTGGCCGAATCAGCCTATAGCCGCGAGCAATGGAAAAGGACAGTGACGGCCCGTTCTTCCTGTATCCGGAAAGCTGCGGCAGGTCGGGCAAAAAACAGCTGCGGCAGGTCGGGCAAAAACAGCTTGACTTTATTGGTTTCAGGGTGGTAGTATAAGCACCGGACGCCAAAGCGGCGGTCCGATCGAATATTGTGTAGCGAATGACAGTGTGTTGCCCGAGACGGCGTAAATCCAGCTCGGGAGCACACGTTTTTTTTTCAAGGAGGGAGTCAGATGGATAAACAGAACAAGATGGCTGTCATGCCGATGCGAAAGCTGCTCTATACCATGGCTGTGCCGCTCATGCTTTCGCTTCTCATCCAGTCTCTGTACAACATTGTGGACAGCATGTTCGTGGCCAGGCTTTCGGAGAAGGCGCTGGCGGCTACTTCCCTGGTCTATGCGGTCCAGTTCCTCATGATTGCCATCGGCGTGGGCACGGCGGTGGGGTTGAATGCGCTTTTATCCAGAAAAATCGGCCAGAAGAGGGTGGATGAGGCCTGCCGGGCTGCTACCACCGGACTTATCCTTATGGTGGCGACGTCAGCGGTCTTTTCTCTTGTCGGTATCTTTTTCTCGGATAGTCTTGCGCATGCCATGACGACGGATCCCGAGCTGCAGGAATTGTGCGCCAGCTACATGTCCGTCAACCTGGTCTTTTGCTGGGGGATTTTTATTCAGACCTACGGCCAGCGCCTCCTTCAGGCGGTCGGGGATACGGTGCTGTCCATGATCTCCCTGATTATAGGTGCTGTGATCAACATTATCCTCGACCCGATCATGATTTTCGGACTTTTGGGTTGCCCGGCTATGGGTATCCGGGGCGCGGCCATCGCGACGGTCATCGGGCAGATGGCGGGGGCAGCAGCGGCTCTCATTTTCAACAGAGTGAGGAATCCGCTGATCCACGTCCGGATCAAGGGGTATCGATTCGTATGGTCGGATGTTCTGGCCATCTACCAGGTGGGGCTGCCGACCATCGTCATGCAGGCGATCGGCAGCGTCATGACGTTCTCGGTCAACGCCATCCTGATGGGCGTGTCCTCCACGGCGGTGGCCTTTTTCGGCATCTACTACAAGCTGCAGAACTTTCTCATGATGCCCATGAACGGTCTGGGGCAGGCGGCTATACCAGTGGTCGGCTACAATTATGGCGCGGGAAATGAAGACCGCATCCGTAAGGCCTGGAAGGTCCTCATTCCCACGGGCGTCGTGTTCGCCCTCTGCGGCACAGCCGTATTCATGCTTTTCCCGAAACAGCTCCTCGGCCTGTTCGCGGCTGGAGAGGGGATGCTTGCCATCGGCGTTCCCGCCCTGCGGATCGTATCGGCGACCTTTCTCTGCTCGACCGTGACCATTCTCTGCGGCTATTTTGCATCGGGACTGGGCAATGGGTTGGTGAACATGATAGGCGGCGCGATCCGGCAGCTGGTCCTTCTGGTTCCGGGGATTATTTTGCTGCTGAAGATGTTCGGCATCTCCGGTGTCTGGTATGCCTTCTGGATTTCCGAGACAGCTGCTGTTGCGGTGAGCCTTGTGATGGTGAAGCGGGAGATGAGAAGAAAGCTGACAGGCAGTACAAATCCATAAGAAGAAAGTCCCAATATAATGAGGACAGGAGCAGTATGCCCAGATCCCCATGGCGGTGGTCGGCATCGTCATGAAGTTCTTCCAGATCGTGATTTCTGTCTCCGTGGGCATGGCTGCCGGCTGAACTCCATATAAAAACACCGCCGGTCCACACGAACCAGCGGTGTTTTTTTCATTTTGCAAATCAGAACCACAGAATCCTGCGGGTCAATCTTTGACCGGCACACAGTGGCGGTCGTTGATATCCTTAACTTTGTTCACCCGGCGGACGTACTTGTCGGCGGTGAAGGCGTCGGTGGTCATCCAGGTTTTGACGATCTCGGTGGAGATCAGGGTGCCGATGATCTTGGCGCCCAGGCAGAGGACGTTGGTGTCGTTGTGCTGGCGGGAGAGGGCGGCGCACAGGGGGTCCTGGCAGACTGCGGCGTAGATGCCGTTGATTTTGTTGGCGATCATGGCGCTGCCGTAGCCTACGCCGTCGACGAAGATGCCCCGGTCGCACTCGCCTTTGGCGACCGCCAGGGCGGCGGGGTAGACGTAGTCCGGGAGGTCGGCGGCATTCTCGTCGTAGGTGCCGAAGTCTACGACTTCATGTCCCATTGCTTCAAGCTGCTTTTTGATTTCATTTTTCATGCGGGTGCCCGCATGGTCGTTGGCCATGGCGATCTTCATGGTGAAATCCTCCTGCATTTAAGATTGATAACGGAGACTTGCCGGTCTAGTCAGGACTGGCCTTTTAAAGTGCTGTAAAACAGCTGTTTTCATTGTAACAAATGCCCCCGCCCTGCGCAATACAGGGAACACCCGTTGCGGACAGGGATTTTTTAAGGTAAGATAGAAGCAGCAAAGCGGCACCCGCGGCTGGGGATACGAAAATCCTTCGCTGAGGGTGCCAATCAGTTAAAGGCAATGGAAGCCGGGCAGCGGCTCGTCACTATATAGGGGAGAAAGGGGAGAAAATGACAAAGATTTTTGACTGGAAGAGAACGCAGATAAAGGAATCCTTCGTCCACACCTCCGTGACGGAGCTGGACGGAAAGCCCTGCCTCAGGGTCACCAAGCATGAGGACAAGCTGAACGAATACGACGAGAATACCTACGCGAAGGTGGCCGGCATTGACTTCCACAATGGAACCATCGAGGTCACTATGCTCGCCAGGCTTCTCCCGGACGCGCCGGTCCTGGCCAGAGGCTTCATCGGCATCGCTTTTCGGATCAACGAGGACGATACGGCCTTCGAATCCTACTATGTGCGCCCGACCAACGGGATCCGGGTCACAAAAGACCCGGTCCGCCAGTCCCACGGGACCCAGTATTTTTCCTATCCGACCTATACCTTTGAGTATTTCCGCTCGCATGGCATTACAAAGTATGACTCGAAGGCAGATATCGCCCTTGATGAGTGGATTAGCCTGAAGGCCGTGATCGAAGGGGAGCGGGCTGTATTTTACGTGAATGACATGGAAAAGCCTGCCCTTGTCGTGGACAGGCTGATTCGTGGGGCGGACGCCCGCGGCGGGATCGGTCTTTTCGTCGATATCGGTACGGAGGCGTATTTCAGGGATCTTAAGGTGACGAAGGCTGACTGAGGCGTTTTTCAGAGATCTTTAGGTGACGAAGGCTGGCTAAGGCACCTTCAGAAATCTTAAGGTGACGAAGGCTGACTGAGGTGTTTTTCTGGAATCTTAAGGTGACGAAGGTTGACTGCGGCTCTCATCCCTGCCGGGACTTAAATTCCTTCGGCGAGCAGCCGTAGAATTCCCGGAACTTGATGTAAAAATAGGACTCATTGGCGAGACCGCACCTGGGTATGATTTCATGGATGGGCAGGCTGCTGTTCTTTAGCAGGACGGCGGCGTGCTCCATTCTTTTTTCCAGGATGAGGTCCTTAAAGTTCATGCCGGTCCCCTCCTTGATCATCCGGCTCAGGTAGGACCGGTTGTAGCCAAGAGAGTCGGCCAGTTCCTCCAGGGTCAGGGTGCGGTAGTCTGTGGCGATGCGGGAGAGAATTGCGGCCAGCTGGTAGCTGTGACGGCTCTCCGGAGTCTGCAGGAATTCGTAGCCGCAGCCCAACATTTCAAAGAGGAGGAGCTTAATGTAGGATTCAATCATTTCTCCTCCATAAGGCGAAGGGTCAATATACTCGCAGAGCATGTCCTCCATGAGATGACGGATCCGGTCATTGTCACCGCCGTGAAAGATGATGTAATTCTGAGGGTTCTTATTTCCGCATATGTAGTTGGTGATGAAGCGGGCGATGAGGCCGCCGGAGACATCGTCCAGCACGCTTTTCAGCAGATACTCCTTCTCGAACATAATCGTGAAGACCAGGTCCTCCCGGTTGTGGAGAAACTGGGAGAAGACAAATCCGTTGCTCAGGAGACACAGGTCGTTGGCGCGGAGGTAAAAATCCGTCTCAAAAGTCCGGATGTGCGTTTGTCCTGAGTATACGTAGCGGATGGAAATGAAATCCGCGTAGGCCGGCGGCTCCTGGTAAAAACGGGAGGCTTTTTTGAGGAGGAGGAGCGATTGATGGCGGCTCCTCTCGAGCTTTCCCCAGATCGTCCCGTCCGGGCGGCCGGCAGGAAGCTGAAAAAAGGTGCTGGGAAGGTGATAGACTCCCCTTTCATCCCGCATACCGAGACGGTCCAGCTCCTCGTAGAAACGGCTGGGCACTGTCTGCCCGGTCAGAAAACGTTCCTCCTCCGCGGTGGCCAGATCGTAGAGATGGGACAGTAGTTCGCAGCGCAGCATATCTTCTCCTAAAAAGTAAAAAATTGTTGGTAAATAAGTGGAACCGGGTCATAACAATCTCTGCGTTTTCAGGATATCATGGATACAACAAGAAGACAAGCCCGGCAGGGCATTCCAAGGAACCTGAGGAGGATAAGATGGCTGATAACAGGAAAATTGCTGAAAATGTGCTGGCCGCCGTCGGCGGCCCCGGCAACGTCTCCGCTGTGACGCACTGCATGACAAGACTGAGATTCAACCTTAAGGACGAGAGCATTCCCAACGATGAGGAAATGAAAAAAATTGGCGGTGTTCTGGGTGTGGTCCGTTCTGGCGGCCAGTACCAGGTGGTCATTGGACAGAACGTGCCCAAGGTCTACAAGGAAGTCCTGGACATCGGCGGCTTCGCGGCGTCGGCCCCGGTCAACGAGAACCTGGATCAGCCGAAGGAGAAGCTGACACCAAAGCAGGTCGGCATGAACATCCTTAACTACATGGCCGGGTCCCTGACGCCTCTTATTCCAATCCTGATCGGCGCGGCTATGTTCAAGACGATCCTCTCCATTCTGGGTCCGGATCTTCTGGGGCTTTTCAGTGCGGAGAGCGATGTCTACAAGCTCTTTGACTTTGTCTATGACGCCGGTTTTTATTTCCTGCCCATCTTCATCGGCTATACGGCAGCCAACAAGATCGGGGCTTCTCCTATCCTGGGCATGTTCATGGGCGGTATCCTGCTGGCACCGGACTTCATGGCCATGGCAGCCAATCCAGAAGTGACGAGGTTCACAGTTTTCGGTATTCCGGCTATGCTGAACGATTACTCCCAGTCGGTCATCCCGATCATCCTGTCGGTCTGGGCCATGAGCTATGTGGAGAAGTTCTTCAAAAAATATATTCCTGACGCTCTGTCCACGATCTTCGTGCCCTTCCTGACCATCCTGGTCATGCTGCCGATTTCTCTCTGCGCTCTGGCTCCGGCGGGTGCCTTCATTGGTCAGTACGTCTCCTCCGGCCTCGTGGCCTTCGGTAATGTCGGCGGCTTTATCGCTGTGGCGGTCATCGCAGCCCTCTGGGAGTTCCTGGTCATGTCCGGCATGCACGTCGTCATGGTCGTCACGGTTCTCAACGTCTACATGACCAACGGCTATGAGACTGTCATCTGGCCGGCCGCCCTCTGCGCGACGGCAGCCACCTTCGGCCTGGGCCTCGGCGCCTTCCTGAGGATCAAGGACAAGGAGGAGAAGTCTCTCAGCCTCGGTTACTTCATCTCCGGTATCGTCGGCGGCGTTACCGAACCCGCTCTCTACGGTGTGGGTCTCAAATATAAGAAGCCTCTCCTGGCCCTCATGGCAGGCGGCGCTCTCGGCGGACTCTACGTCGGTCTCACCCATGCTTACATGTATGGTCTCGGCGCCACCAACTTCCTCATGATCCTGAGCTTCTCCGGCTCCACGACGGCCAACTTTGTGAACGGCACCATCGGCTGCATCATCTCTCTGGCCGCCTCCGCTGCCTTCACCTATTTCTTCGGGTTCGACAAGAACGACCCCGTAGTGACTGGCAAAACCGACACTGACGAGGCAGTTTCCGCAGCGGAAAATGAACTCACTGCCTGCATTTCCGGCAAGGTCATTCCCGCCGCCCAGATCAGCGACCAGAGCTTTGCCTCCGGCATGATGGGCGAAGGCATCGGCATCATCCCCTCAGACAATGTGATCGTGGCTCCCTGCGACGCGGTGGTATCCACTGTCATGGAAGAGTCCAAACACGCGGTGGGGCTTACACTGGCCAACGGCGTCGAGCTGCTCATCCACGAGGGCGTGGATACAGTCGGCCTGAACGGCCAGGGCTTCGAACTTTTCGTCAAGGAAGGTCAGAAAGTAAAACGCGGCGACAGGCTGATCCGTTTTGACAGGAAGCTGCTGAAGGATAAGGGGCTGGATGACGTCTGCGTGGTCCTGGTGACCAACAGCGAGGACTACCCGGATACCGTTTATGCAGCGGACGTCGAAGCGCAGGCCGGCAGAACTACGGTCATCACTTTCTGATGACCGGGAGATATGAAAAATGAAAAGATTGATACTCAGGGCTGACGATCTGGGCTTTTCAGAGGGCATCAATTATGGTATAGAAAAGAGTGTGCGGGAAGGGCTGATCCGCAGCGTGGGGCTGATGCCCAACATGCCGGCGGCAGCCCACGGCGTACAGCTCCTCAGGGACCTGCCGGTGTGCCTGGGCCAGCATACCAACATATGTGTCGGCCGGCCCCTGACAGACCCGGGCCTCATACCCAGCATTACGCAGGAGAACGGTGAATTCAAGTCCTCCCGGGAATACCGGAGCGCGAAGGAAGATTTTGTGGTCCTTGAGGAGGTGGTCCTCGAGATTGAGGCCCAGTATGAACGATTCAGGGAATTGACCGGTCGGGAGCCCGCTTATTTCGAAGGGCATGCGGTGGCGAGCGCCAACTTCTACAAGGGACTTCAGATCGTAGCGGAAAGACACGGCTTAAGGTATCTGGCTTTTCGGATGGATGGTCCCACACCATTTGGAAACGCACAGCTCTATATGCATATGGAGAGCATGCTTCCAGATTACGATCCCATGCGGAGCGTCCGGAACATGGTCTTCCACGAGGGACCCGGCGAGGCGGACGTCTTCGTCTGCCATCCCGGATACCTGGACGCCTACATCATGCGGGTTTCCTCCCTTCTTGGCCCCAGGCCGCTGGAGGTGGAGATGGCCGTGAGTGAAGAACTCAGAGGATATGTTGCGGAAGAGGGAATCGAACTTTTGACCTTCGACGATGTCTGACGTCGGGGAGATGGAAATGTGACGGGGGCGGCCGGCAGGCGGAAAAGAAGCCGGGTGCTGCCCGGACAGAACAAGGGATAGCTGACGGGAGCCAGCCGGCAGGTGAAAATGGCCGGCTGCCGCTCGGACAGAACTAGGGATATGCCGGAAGCGCTTTGCCGGGACCGATGCTGTCAGAGAGCCTGCGCTGTAAGGACGGACAAGAAAGGAAAGGTCTTTAACTATGACATTCAGAAATGACTTTTTATGGGGCGGCGCCACAGCCGCCAACCAGATGGAAGGCGCCTGGAATGTGGACGGCAAGGGTCCTTCAGTCCCCGACATGTGCACGAACGGCAGCCTTAACAGCCCCAAGCGGCTGACGGCTTTCATCGAGGAGGGCACCTTGTATCCCTCCCATGAAGCCATCGACTTCTATCATCGCTACGAAGGCGATATCGCCCTCATGGCCGAAATGGGCTTCAAATGCTTCCGCATGTCCATCGCCTGGACCCGGATCTACCCCACCGGCATGGAGACGGAGCCCAACGAGGCGGGACTTGCCTTCTACGACAAGGTCTTCGACTGCCTGAAGGCCTATGGCATCGAGCCTCTGGTCACCATTTCCCATTATGAGATGCCCTTCGCCCTGGTGGAGAAGTATAACGGCTGGGAGGGCCGGGAGGTCATCGGGCTTTTTGAGCGCTACTGCCATACCATCTTTGAGCGCTACAAGGACAAGGTCCGGTACTGGCTGACCTTCAATGAAATCAATTCAGGCACCATGCCCATGGGTTCGGTGATGAACACAGGCACGGTGAAGGGCTGCTCCGGTTCGGTCTTCACCCTGCCGGACGATCCCAGGGCCCGCTTCCAGGCGCTCCACCACATGCTGGTGGCCTCCGCCCGGGTGGTCAGATATGCCCATGAGCATTATCCGGCCTTCAAGGTGGGCTGCATGACGCTCATGGCCACGACCTACCCGCTGACCCCGGATCCCGATGATATGCTGAAGGCCCAGCAGGCCATGAACATATCCAATTATTACACCACGGACGTCCAGGTCCGGGGAGCCTACCCCTACTTTGCCGGCCGCTATCTGCGGGAGCAGGGAATCGAAATCCGGACGGAGGAGGGGGATGAGGCGGACCTTCGGGCAGGCACCGTTGACTTCATTTCCTTCAGTTACTATATGTCCGTCTGCGTGACCTCCGCCGAAAATGAAAACAGGATCGGCGGCAACCTCCTGGGCGGCGTGGCCAACCCTTATCTCAAGGCCTCCGACTGGGGCTGGCAGATCGATCCCAAGGGTCTTCGCTGGACCCTGAACGAGCTCTACGGCCGCTACGGCATTCCGCTCATGGTCGTGGAGAACGGTCTTGGCGCCAGGGACGTGCTGGAGGAGGACGGCAGTGTTCATGACTCTTACCGGATCGACTATCTTCGGCAGCACATTCGCGAGATGCGGGAGGCTGTGGAGGACGGCGTGGACCTCATGGGCTACACGCCCTGGGGCTGCATCGATCTCGTGTCCGCCTCCACGGGCGAGATGGCCAAGAGATACGGCATGATTTACGTGGAGAAGTACGACGATGGGACGGGAAGTCTGGCCCGGAGACGGAAGGATTCCTTCTTCTGGTATAAGAAGGTGATTGCCTCCAATGGGGAGGATCTGGACTAAGAAATTGAACTGGGGACGTTCCCTGGTACGGAGGCAACGTACCGGGGAACGTCCCCGGTTCGACGAAAAGAATGCTTGCATTTTCCCCGTTCAGCATTTATAGTATTCGGTGGCGGTTTTTTGGCGGAAGCTGTGGGGACCGCCGCCCGAGAAGTTCGGCCTCTAAATCCTTCTCGTAAAATAATAAAACCAAGGAGAAAAAACAAATGAATACTTCCAAACTCAGGGACTTCATCGAGGAGTCGACGGAGCTGTTCCGCTCCCTGCCCTCGCTGACGGTCTCCATTTTCATCGCGGCCACAATCATCATGAACCTGCTGGCGAACAAGAGCATGAACGTGCCCTTTTCCTGGCTGGCGCTCGATTGTGGTTTTATTGTGTCCTGGCTCGTTTTCCTGATCCTGGATATCGTGACGAGGCATTACGGCCCGCGGGCAGCCACCATACTGACCGTCGGCGGTATCGCCGTCAACCTCTTCTTCTGCCTGATCCTCTATGCGGGCAGCCGCATCCCGGGCGTCTGGGGCGAGTCATTTGTGGAAGGGTCTGAGGACGTCATCAACGCAGCCCTCAATCACACCTTCGGCGGGACTTCCTACGTCCTTCTGGGCAGCTCCATCGCATTTTTCGTCTCATCAGTCGTCAACAACTTCACCAACTGGTACATCGGCGTGACCCTGCGGAAAAAGCGGGAAGCCAGCTTCGGCACCTACGCCGCCCGGACCTACGTGTCCACGGCCATCGGGCAGTTCGTGGACATCCTGGTCTTCGCCCTGCTGGTCAGCCACCGCTTCTTCGGCTGGTCCCTGACCCAGTGCATCACCTGTGCCATCACCGGCGCGATCGCCGAGCTCCTCTGCGAGGTGGTCTTCTCGCCCATCGGCTACCGGATTTCCAACAGTTGGCAGAGGCAGCGGGTCGGCGAGTCCTACATCACACGATATGTTATGGAAGGTCAGAGATGAGAGTTTTAATCACAGGCACCTCCGGCGGTATCGGAGAGGCCATCGCCCGTTATTTCCTGGAAAATGAACACACCGTCATCGGTTTCGACCGCAAAAAAAGTGTCATTGACCATCCCAATTACACGCACTATTGTCTTGATATTCGTGACAAAAGGACCTACCCGGACCTTGCTCCGGTGGATATTCTGGTCAACAACGCAGGCATTCAGGGCGGGGATGACATCGACGTGAACCTGAAGGGTACCATCACGGTCACGGAGCGCTACGGAATCCACGAAGGAATTCGCTCCGTGCTCATGATTGGTTCCGCCAGCGGCCACACCGGGTCTGAATTCCCCGAGTATGCTGCCAGCAAAGGAGGCGTGCTGACATATACGAAAAATGTTGCCCTTCGGATCGCGCCCTACGGCGCCACCTGCAACAGTCTGGACTTCGGCGGCGTCATCACCGACCTCAATAAGCCTGTCATGGAGGACCCGAAGCTCTGGGAGGAAATCATGGCGGTCACCCCTTTAAAGCGTTGGATGACTGTGCGGGAGGCCGCGGAATGGGCTTATTTCATGACCGTGACCAACCGCTTCTGCACCGGGCAGAATATACTGATTGACGGGCTGGAAGCGGGCAACGCCCACTTTGTGTGGCCTGATTGAAGAATACAGAAAAACGGTAAATAGGGAAACTGGGAATGAGGGACGGTTCCTTTTCCC
>ODAI013516925.1_pt1 | contig 11890 bp, 12 predicted proteins | sample 1539321 | NCBI WGS metagenome assembly ODAI01 (sample SAMN02144231, study PRJEB22623) | gut metagenome | biome: sheep rumen | host: Ovis aries | place: New Zealand
ATTATTAAAAACACTATGTATGAAAAAGGTATAGAGCAAAACAAAATTGAAAACGCTAAAAAAATGCTTAAAAAAAACATGAAAATAGAAGACATCATAGATATTACTGGACTATCAGAAAAACAAATAAAAGAATTATAGCTCAAAACTATAATTCTTTTATTTTATAAACATCGCATCCCCAAAAGAGAAAAATCTATATCTATTATCAACCGCTATTTTATAAGCATTCATAATATTATCCTTACCAGCTAAAGCACTTACAAGCATAACCAAAGTAGATTTAGGTAAATGAAAATTAGTAATTAAAGCATCTACCCCTTTAAATTCATACCCTGGATAAATAAAAATAGAAGTATCACCAGAGCATCCTCTAAATTCACCATATAAGTTCATAACAGTTTCAAGAGTTCTAGTAGAAGTAGTTCCAACACTTATTATTTTTCCACCTTTTTTTCTAGTTTCATTAAGTTTTTTAGCAACATCATCAGTCATTACATAATATTCACTATGCATCTTATGTTTTGTTACATCATCCACAGAAACAGGTCTAAAAGTTCCAAGACCAACATGTAGAGTTACAAATACTACATTAACTCCCTTTTCTTTTATTTTATCAAGCAATTCTTTAGTAAAATGAAGCCCAGCCGTAGGGGCAGCTGCTGACCCTATATTTTTAGCATACACTGTTTGATACCTATCCTTATCTTGAAGCTTCTCATGAATATAAGGAGGAAGAGGCATTTCACCAAGTTCGTCCAAAATCTCATATAATATTCCTTCATAAATAAGCTCAAATCTTCTTATTCCCTCTTCGCCAACATAAATACATTTTGCCCTAAGTTTATCACCAAACTTAACAACAGTATCGATTTTTACCCTTTTTGCGGGCTTACACAAACACTCCCAAACATTATTTCCTAGATCTTTAAGCATTAAAAGCTCTATAACCGCTGAAGTATCTTCTTTTTCACCAATCAAACGAGCCGGAATTACTTTAGTATCATTTAAAACCAAAGTATCACCCCTATTTAAATAATGGATAATATCACTAAAATGCCTATGCTCTACTTCACCTGTTTTTTTATCCAAGACAAGTAAACGTGAAGAATCCCTCTTTTCTAAAGGAGTTTGCGCTATTAAATCTTCAGGTAAATAAAAATCAAAATCATCTGTTTTCATACAATCACATCCTAAAATAAACTTCCTTGAGTTTTCTTATTTAAATACTTATAAGTTTTTTCAGTAACCATTCTACCTCTAGAAGTTCTTTTTAAAAAACCATTTTGAAGTAAATATGGCTCATACACGTCTTCGATAGTAGAAGCTTCCTCTCCAATAGATGATGCAAGAGCATCTATACCTACAGGTCCACCATTAAAATTATCAATTATAGCATTTAATAAATTATAATCTGTAGAATCAAGTCCATAAGTATCTACCTTCATCTTCTCTAAAGCTACCTTAGTAATATTTAAATCTATCTCAGAAACACCAGATACCAAAGCAAAATCACGAACCCTTTTAAAAAGCCTATTCGCAATTCTAGGAGTACCCCTACTCCTTCTAGCAAGTTCATAAGCAGCTTCTTCATTAATAGGAGACTCAAGAACTCTACTAGTCCTTAAAACAATATCTTTAAGCTCATCATCAGTATAAAAATTAAGACGAGAAACAATACCAAATCTATCTCTTAAAGGACCCGTCAAATCTCCTGCCCTAGTAGTAGCTCCAACTAAAGTAAAAGGTGGAAGATCAATACTAATACTTCTACTAGAACCTTCACTTCCAACAACTATATCTAACTTAAAATCCTCCATAGCAGAATATAATATTTCTTCGATAAATCTTGGAATCCTATGTATTTCATCGATAAATAAAACATCACCAGGCTCTAAAGTAGAAAGAACTGCAGCAAGATCACCACTCTTTTCGATAGCCGGACCACTAGTTGTTTTTATTTCAGTTCCCATCTCATTAGCTATAATATATGCCATAGTAGTTTTACCAAGCCCAGGAGGTCCATATAATAGCACATGATCTAAAGCTTCATCTCTCATCCTAGCCGCTTTCATAAAAATACCTAAATTCTCTTTTAATTCACCTTGACCAATATATTCATCAAGAGAAATCGGTCTTAAAGTACTTTCTGTTTTATCTTCATTAAGTTTATCATTGCTTACTAATCTTTCAGACATTTAAACACCTCTTTTATTTTAATAACAATTTTAAAGCATCTTTAATTTGAACTTCTAAATCAGCAGAAGAATCAACTTGCTTAACAACCTTATTTATATCAGAAGCCTTATATCCAAGACTCTTTAAAGCATCTATCAAATCATTATTTACTATAGTATTATCAGCAGAACTAGCAGTTAACTTACCCTTCAAATCCAAAATAATTTGTCTAGCCACCTTATCCCCTATCTTAGGAAATTTTTTTAAATAAATAATATTCTCCCTTTCAATAGCATCTATAATGCCAGCAGGACTGCCAGTCGCAAGCATAGGAAGAGCCATTTTACATCCAAGACCCTTAACACCGATTAATTTCAAAAAAAGCTTCTTCTCTTCGATACTTTTAAAGCCATATAAACTAATTTCATCTTCCCTAACATTCTGATATAAATAAACCTGATATTCCTTATCTATTTCAAAAGAATAAGGACTCGCAGTATAAATCAGAAAACCAACCCCATTATTATCAAGTATAATATAATCACTTTCTATATCTTTTACAAATCCTTTTATATATCCATACATACAATCACCACAACCATTATAACACGAACAAGTGTTTTTTCATAGATAAATATGCAAATTACTTTGACTTTAATATACCATAAATGTTAAAATATAAAAGAGGTAGATGATTAACAATGGACAAAAAAATAAAAAAGAATAGAATAATGATAATTACGATGTTTCTCATTGGACTATTTGGAATAATATTATTATCATATAATTACATATCATCAAAAATAAGATTAACATTTGAAACAGTAAATCTAGAATTACATGGGAATCAACAACCAAAAAAAGTAGAAAAAAATTCTAAAGAAGAAACAAAAATAATAGAAGAAACAAAACAAGAAACAAAAGAAGAAACAAAACAAGAAACAACAATAGAAAAAAGACAAAGAAGTTCCTATACAAAAACATATCAAGATTACTTTGGATACATAGAAATACCAAAAATTAATCTAACACAAGGGCTCGTAAAACTAGAATCAAAAAACAATAATGTAGATAAAAATATACAAACAATTTATCCATCCGATTATCCAGATATAGAAAATGGAAATCTTATTCTAGCCGCACATTCTGGTTCAAGTTCTATCGCATATTTCAAACATTTATATAAACTAAAAGAAAATGATATAGTTAATATCTATTATAACAATAATAAATACATATATAATATATCAAAAATATATACAACACCAAAAAATGGACGCATTCCAATTTATAGAGATTTAAATAAAACAACAGTTACACTAATTACATGTACTAAAAATGATGAAAAAACACAAACTGTTTACATAGCAGAATTAATTAGAAAAGAAGGGGTATAATGATTTTTTCTTTAAAAAAACTAATATTATCATTAATAGATATAATCATAGGTTCACCTACATCAATGCTATTTATAATCTTAGGTATTATCTTCTCGGTAGCAATGATTATAAATATAAAGAAAAACAAAACAATAGGTAAAACATTATATATGATTGGCTGGATTTTTATAATATCCTTTATAATAATCAAATATAATAATTATGTTTCAAAGATATTTGATAACTTAATAAATACTATTTTCATGCAAATATTTTTTCCTAATTTAGCAACATATACTATAATAATAATTACTACAAATATAATCTTTCTATATACAATATTTAATAAAAAAACTAATATGTCAGATAAACTAATTAATTCACCTTTCTTTATAATTATTATGGTATTAATGGCATTCACAGTTGAATTAGTTTCAAAAAATAACATAAATGTTTATCAAAGAAAAGAAGTATATTCAAACGAAACAGTAATTACTATAATAGAAAGTACAACACTACTATTTACTCTTTGGATGGTTATCTTATTAAGTAAATATACATTAAGAAAACTAATAAAGAAAAGCAGTGATAAAGTTAAAAAAGACTTTGAATTAAAAGATAACGAAAAATTAAACAATCAAGCACCTATTCAAAATGATTTATTAAATGAACCTAACCAAATACCAACAATTAATCAAACACCAACAATTCAAGCACCTATTCAAAACGATTTATTAAATGAACCTAACCAAACACCAATAATTAATCAAACAACTACCAGTCAAGCACCTATTCAAAACGATTTATTAAATGTGCCAAACCAAACACCAATAATTAATCAAACACCAACAATTCAAGCACCTATTCAAAATGATTTATTAAATGAACCTACAATACCAAGTATAACCGAAATACCTAATGAGAGAAAAGAAAATATAGATATCTTCAACACACTACCAACTGATGATAAAAAAGCAATAAAACCAATACTAATAATTCCAAAAAAAGAAGAAGATATCGAAATATTAAAACTATAAAGTTCCAAAAGGAACTTTTTTTAGTAAAAAAAAGAAAACTATTTAAAATTTTCTTCTTATAAAATTTCTGATTAAAAAACCTTCAAAAATTATATAACAAATAATATATATAATCATTAAAATTTCAGTAAACATTCCCCAATCTAAAGATTTAATAATAGTAGGAACATCTTTCGGTATCGCACTTAAAAAACTCAATGCAGAATCTTTAATAATATTAGTTTTTAGATAATAAACTAATCTCAAAAAAATATCACTTGCTACAATAAAATAAACAAAAGCATGAAAATCCTTAAAAAATACAATTACCAATATAAGTGCAAGAATAAAAATTATTAGTGGAACATTCATTTTATCACCCCTATCATATATCCAACATATTATTCTAAAATTTTACCTATTAAATTACCATGATAACCATTAATAAAATCAGAAGCAAGCATTGCTTTTTTACCTTCGGGCTGAACTACTTTGAAAACAACCTCACCATTACTGACATTAACCCCAAAGCCATCATTATATATCTTAGTAATTTCTCCAGGCAATTTATTATCATATACTACATCTGTCCTATAACATTCAAAAACCTTCAATCTCTTACCATCAAGCATACAGTAAGCACCAGGCCAAGAATTAAGACCTCTAACTTTATTGTATATTTTTTTAGTTGTTGTATTAAAATCAAGCCTCTCATCCTCTTTAGAGATATTAAAACCATAAGTTACTAAAGATTCATCCTGAGGAACTCTCTTATTAGTGCCATCAATTATACTAGGCAAAGTTTCCAAAAGTAAATCTCTACCTACTACCTTTAACTTATCATGCAAAGAAGATGCAGTATCAACTTCATCAATCAAAACTTCCCTTTGAGAAATAATATCACCATCATCCATTCCCTCAGCCATATACATAATAGTTATCCCAGTTTTTGAATAACCATCTAAAATAGCTCTATGAATAGGTGCTCCACCTCTAAGTTTAGGAAGTAAAGAGGCATGAACATTAATACAGCCAAGTTTCGGTATAAGCAAAAGTTCAAGAGGAAGAATTTGACCATAAGCACAAGTAATTATTAAATCTGGCTCAAGCTGATTTATCTCTTGCAAAGCATCTCGAATTTTATTAGGTTGCAAGCAAAGAATATTATTATCTATAGCTACTTTTTTAACAGGACAAAACCTAACCTCTCCTCCTCTACCTACAGGTTTATCAGGCTGAGTTACTATAGCTTTAACCTTATAATTTTGAATTAAACCCTCTAAAATAGGTACACTAAAATCAGGTGTCCCCATAAATATAATAACAGGATCTCGTTTTATAATAATATCATCTAAATTCATATCATCACCGTACTTTCATTTTACCATATTTAAAAACAATAAACTATAGTTTTATAGGATTTAAATCGATTAAAACATTTACTTTACCTTTTTTATACTTGTTATTTATAAAAATAAGATCATTCAAAATATCATTAGTCTTTTTAAATTTAATAATAATTTGAACATAATATATATTATTAATTTTAGGAATCCCAGCAGAAGCAGGTCCTAAAACAATATCCTTTAATTTTCCCTTTAAATAAGAAGAAATTTTAACTGCTTCATCATAAACCATATCATAATCCTTACCACTAACTCTTATCAAACACAAATTATAATAAGGAGGATACTTTAAAACTCTTCTTATTTTCATTTCTTCTTTATAAAAACTATCATAATCGTTATTTTTTGAGCAAACTATACTATAATGGTCCATATTAAAACCTTGAATAATAACTTCCCCTGGAATATCAGCTCTACCAGCTCTACCAGAGACTTGACTTAAAAGCTCAAAAGTTCTCTCAGCACTCCTAAAATCAGGAATATTTAAAGATGCATCACCATTTATAACAACAACCAAAGTAACTAAAGGAAAATCAAGTCCTTTAGCAATCATTTGCGTACCAACTAAAATATTATAATCACCAGACTTAAAACTGTTAATAATTTTACTATAAGAGTTTTTTCTTCTAGTAGTATCTACATCCATCCTAACACATCTAGCACCACTAAAACACTTATTTATCTCCTCTTCTAACCTCTCAGTACCCATACCAAATGAATTAATATCACTACTTCCACAATCAGGACATTTAACTAGTTTATAAGTACTATAATCACAATAATGACATTTCATAACATTATTTTTTTTATGATAAGTTAAAGGAATATCACAGTTTGGACACTTATGAGTAAAACCGCATTCATGACAAGTAATTACAGTAGAAAAACCTCGTCTATTAAGCAAAACTATAACCTGCTCACCCTTACTAATTCTATCTTTAATTTTTTCAGTAGCCTCAGAAGAAAAAATACGATTTCCCTTTTTAAATTCATCCTTCATATCAATTAAAGTAACCTTAGGTAAATTATTATTAACCCTATTTTTCATCTCGAGTAATTTATAAATTCCAAGTTTACTACGAGTATAACTTTCGACACTAGGAGTAGCACTTCCCAAAATAACTGGGCACCCATAAGTTTGACCACGCTTTAAAGCTATTGATATAGTATCATATCTAGGAACATTTTCCTGTTTATAAGTAGTAGAATGCTCCTCGTCAATTATTATAATGCCAAGATTAGTAAAAGGAGCAAAAATCGCACTTCTAGCCCCTATTACAATAGAAACTTCTCCTCTTTCTATTTTTCTCCATTCATCATATTTCTCACCATCTGATAAACCACTGTGCAAAATAGCGACAATATTACCAAAATGACTTTTAAATATATCTACAACTTGAGGTGTCAAACTAATTTCAGGAACGAGTAAAATAGCCTCCTTTCCTTCATTTAAAATCTCCTCGATTAACTTAATATAAACTAAGGTTTTACCACTACCAGTAACCCCATGTAATAAATAAGGCTTAAACTCATTTAATACTACTTTTTCTAAGACATTTTTTTGTTCCATCGTAAGTTCATAATCTATAGGATTTTTCTTAATTTCATCATAAAGTCTGTATACTTCTTTTTTCTCTTCCTTGACATTACCATTACTTATTAAAAACTTTAAAATACTTTTAGAAGAAATACTACTTTTTAAAACACTTCCCTTAGATTTTATTAAATCTAGTACCTCTTTTTGTTTTATAGTTTTAACACCTGTATCATTTAGATAAACAATATAAGTTAAATACTTCTTATTAACATTGTTTTTCCTTTTAGCCTTTAAAGCCGCAGGAAGCATCGTCTGATATGCAGAAATTAAAGAAGATAAACTTTTCTTACTAATAAATCTTCCAAGCTCCAGCATTTCATTATTAATCACAGGATGATCATCTATAAGATCAATTATCTCCTTAACCTCATAATCAAAATCACCATCATCATATATTTTTAAAATAAAACCCTCTAATTGCCTATTTCCAAAAGGAACTAAAGCCCTCTCACCTACTAAAGCCTTAGTACCACAAGGAACTTTATATGTAAAAGTTTTATCTATTGAACCAACTTCGACTAAAATATCTGCATACATATTATCACCACTAATATCATTTTAACACGAACAACTGTTTTTTTAAAGAAAAAATAGCTGAGCTAAAAAACTCCCACCAATTTGGTAAGAGTTTATCATTCCCTAAATTCAAATTCAAAATCAAGAATCTTTATAATATCTCCTTCTTTAGCTCCCATTTCTCTTAAAGCATCATCAATACCCATTTTTCTAAGCTTATTAGAAAATCTAAGAACTGCCTCATCGGTATCAAGTCTACTCATTTTAAATAGTCTCTCGACCTTATCACCTTTTACGATATAAAAATCATTTTCCTTTACAATTACAAAAGGTTTTTCCTCTTCAAATTTATAAAGAACATGACTTTCAAAACTTTCATCATCATATAAATTATTTTTAGGCAAATCCTTTAAAATATCACAAAGAGCATATATAACCTCCTCAAGGCCATCACCCTTAATCGCACTTACTTCATATATAGGAACATTAACTTTCTTTTTAAATAACTCCAAGTTCTTCTTAGAATCAGGCATATCCATTTTATTAGCAATTACAATTTGCTTTTTCTTAAGCAAATTCTTATTAAAATTCTCAAGCTCTTTATTTATAACAACATAATCATTATATGGATCATTAGTATAACCACTCATATCAACCACATGAGCAATTACCCGAGTCCTCTCAGCATGTCTCAAAAACCTATCTCCAAGTCCACTTCCTAAAGAAGCCCCTTCTATTAGACCAGGAAGATCAGCTACGACAAAACTATAATTATCTTTTCCCCTTACAACACCCAAATTTGGTTTCAAAGTCGTAAAAGGATAATCTGCGATTTTAGGTTTAGAAGCAGATATCCTAGAAATAATAGTAGATTTACCAACACTTGGCATACCAACTAAACCAACATCAGCCATTAACTTAAGTTCAATTTTAATTTTACGGTATTCGCCGGGTTCACCATTTTCAGCAAATTTAGGTGCCGGATTACTCTGAGTAGCAAAAGCCATATTGCCTCTACCACCTCTACCTCCTTTAGCTATAATAGCTTCATCTCCATCCCGAGTTAAATCAGCAATAACTAAATTAGTGTCATAATCAGTAACCACAGTACCCTCTGGAACCTTAATAACAACATCTGAAGCATTACCACCATGTTTTCCTTTTCCAAGCCCATTTTCACCATGTTTACCCTTGATTATTTTCTTATATTTAAAATCTAGTAGAGTATTTAAACCAGAATCTACTTTAAAAATAATATCCGAACCTTTTCCTCCATTTCCACCAAATGGACCTCCCATAGCTACATATTTTTCTCTTCTAAATGCCATACATCCATCGCCGCCATCACCAGCATATAATTCTACTATAGCCTCATCAACAAACATAATAATCACCTTTTTTCCAAAATAATTATATAATAAAAAGAAAAAAGTATCAACGATACTTTAATAAACTTTTAATCTAGAATTACTAGCTCCCCAAATATTTTCACTATTATTAATTTTGGAATCAAACCCAGCAGTTATAAAAGTTATATTATTGCCGCCAGAAAATGCATTATCATCTATTTCTAATTCAGATTTAATATAGACATAACCATTAGAAAACCCAGAAAACGCGTTTGCAGCTATACCAGCTAACTTACACCCATCTATATTTTTTTCATCTATAAAAACTATATTTCCACAATTACTATCATAACCAGAAATTTCACATTTAACATTTAACTTAAAACAAACCTCATCTGTTTTCAAATCTTGCACATCCATTAAAGCACTTTCCTTTAATCTATCACTAGCAAGTTTTCTATTAATTAATATAGAAAAAGTACCTATAATTAAAACTAAAAATAAAGATAAAATCCCATATAATAAAGCCGAAGCAACAAACCCTTTATTATTCATCATATCACCTACAACTATTTTAACATCTGGATTATTCTTTGTAAATAACCATATTCCAAGATTCCACATATAATATAATAGGTGATGTAAATGAGATTTAGATTATGGACACTATTATGTTTAATATCTTCTATTATTCTATTTTATCAATTAATAATTACCCTTTTCATAGTAAGTAGATTTAATGTTTTTTTATTATTTATTTTATTTATTTTCCTTTTTTTCTCCTTGTTTAGATGCTTCTGGTAAAAACTCACACTTTTCTATAATCCTATTAATATTCTGACATCTCTTATAATCACTACCTAAAAAAGAAATATCATCAGGAATAGTGATTAATAACTCCAAAAGTAACTTTTCATCCTCTAAAAGTGGATACGATTTTTCATATAAATTAAGAAAAAAATTAAAATCAAAATCAGACTCGTTTTTATATAATTTAAACAAATCAAAAACCGGTGAATCTATCTTAGATTTATCCCAACTAATTAAATAAGGCTTGCTATTTCTTATAAAATGATCAAACCCCAAATTGTTATGTATCACCACATTTCTTTCTCTCTTTTTTTCACTTACAATTTCATGCCACTTTTCTAACTTTCTTTTACTAAAATCTAAAAGATCATAAAGCTTAGTTATATTACTAGCAAATAATAATTCACTAGGACTCATAAAAACCTTACTCTCAGAAAGCACAATCTGATCAGTATAAAAACTATACAAATAATTTATATTGTCATTAAGCTGTTTGTAAATCTTCTCATTTTTCTCAACATTGACATTACTGTAATAAGTAGTTTTACTGTGAAGAAGTGAAACCAATTTTATCAAATCTTCTACTTTTTGATTTTCAGATAAATTAATTCCATCGATAAACCTAGTAACAACATATTCATCATTTTCAACTATATCAGGAATATAATCAAAATTCCTAGATTTTAAATACATAAGTATATTCTCATCTATATGAGATTTTTTTATTACAAAATTTCCAGAATCAGTATCTATAATTGTTACATTCTTAAGCTTACTTATCTTTCTTACTTTTGATCCATGAGCAAAATCACTAATTTTAGTCATTTGCAGGAATTATAATTTTATCCCCTATTTTAAGATCATTTAAATCATTATAATCTTCAAGAACACTCCTTTTAATTTCATATTCATCTATAATAGACTCTATAGTATCATTTTCACCCATCACATGAACTTTATATGTAACATATTTTTCATTACAGTCAAGACCATCAAAAATAGAATCATTCTCTTCCCCTCTAGATAATTCCTCACCTAAATCTTCGTCACATAATTCATCACTAACATCAACTTTCAAACTATCAGTATCCAAAGTAACCTCCCTTTCTTTCAAATTATCAATAATTACCTCAATATTAAGAAGTAATTTTTGATTATCCATTATTTCATAATAAAAATCATTAATATCCACAGTTATATCAGCAATATCATATTTATTATCAATACTAATTTCAAAAGGAAGTTCAAAGTTAAACTCATCTATATTAATACTTGAATCAGTCTTTTTATAACTCCCACTAACTATAAAACTACCTTTTATTATATTCTCTTCCACCAAAGATAAATTATGTTCAAGAGAAATACTACATATCTGATAAATACTATCAAAATCAACTTCCTTTTTAAAAGGAACTTTTTTTTCCATGTAACCCCTCCTACATAAATTATATTTTAAAGAAATATATTTATACTATAATTTTACAAAGATTACTAATCTATACAATTACAATGTTATATAGTTTAACAATCTTATATTTTTTCATGCATTTTTAGAGGAAATTACCCTTTCTTTAGAGAATGTTTTATATAGAAGGTAAATAAATCTTCTTAGAAAGGAATATCTAAATGAATAAAAATC
>ODAI011829905.1_pt1 | contig 11889 bp, 12 predicted proteins | sample 1539321 | NCBI WGS metagenome assembly ODAI01 (sample SAMN02144231, study PRJEB22623) | gut metagenome | biome: sheep rumen | host: Ovis aries | place: New Zealand
AGGCTATAGATGTTATCGACGGTGTAGTTTTCATAACCACTGAGGTTCGTAGCTCCATCGTGGTTCCTCCGGTAAAGGTACTCATCCTTGTACATTTTCATGTACGTATAGTTGTTATGTATAAGGTAACCCATACCAGCAAAGGCGCCATAGATGATAGGCACCTTCCAAGCTTGCCGGTTGTATATCTGTCCGCCACCGGGGATGATGGACCACCTCAACGCCACATCCGGCGAGTGGGTAGTACTTTGTGCTTTCATCTCGCAGACAACTGACAGCAGCAGTATTATTGCCAACCAGCGTCTCATTCTGCCCACTTTTTATTTTTCGAGCAACTTCATGATGCGCTCGAAGTCGGCATCATTGTTAAATACAATCGTCAGCGTACCCTTGCCTCTTTGCGAACGCTTGATTTCGACCGTTGACTGCAGACGTTCTTTCAAACGGCTTTGTGCCGCCTGATGGACCTCGGGCAGAGCACCTCGTTTCTGGGGTGTCACCGTTTTGGGCTTGGCCTTGTCGGCTTTCGCCAACTGTTCGGTCTCATGCACCGACAAATGGCGGTCGATGATGGCATGCAGTATCTCCAGATGACGGTTGATGTCCTCTACATTGATTAGGGCACGTGCATGAGCCATACTGATCAGGTCGTTGCTCAATGCCAGCTGGGTCTCTGCCGGCAGGTTGAGCAACCGAAGGTAATTGGTGATGGTGGAACGATTCTTGCCCATTTTCTCGCTCAATTCCTCGTGCGTCAGACGGCATTCCTCAATCAATGAACGGTAGGCCAACGCCACCTCCATAGCGTTGAGGTTTTCTCGCTGTATGTTTTCCACAAGTGCCATCTCCATCATCTGATTGTCCGAAGCAGCACGCACATAAGCGGGCACTTCCTTCAACCCAGCCTGTTGTGATGCCCGCAGACGACGCTCACCGGCAATCAGCTGGTAGGTATCGTCCGGCATGCGACGCACAGTGATAGGGGTAATCACCCCCTGCTGGCGGATGCTCTGAGCCAATTCGTCGAGGGCTTCCTGGTCAAACTCCTTGCGGGGTTGGAATGGATTGGCTGTCACCTTCGCCACCGGCACCATGCTGATGGTGTCGGCCACCGGCTTCACCGATTCAAGATCTATATCAGGCAGGATGGACCCCAGTCCACGGCCCAGTCCGCCACTCTTTTGCTTTATCGCCATTACTCTTTGACTTTTTTGACTCTTCGTATCTTTGATTATTTACACTTTTTCCCCTGTCACTCCTCGTTCCGCTTCAATATTTCCTGTGCCAGATTCAGGTAATTGATGGCGCCTGTCGAGGCTGCGTCGTGCATGATGATACTCTTGCCGTAGGAGGGTGCCTCTGCCAACTTTGTATTGCGGTAGATGAGCGTATCGAACACCATCGATTTAAAATGATTGCGCACATCCTCCACCACTTGGCGGGCTAAACGCAGACGGTTGTCATACATCGTGATGAGAAGCCCTTCAATCGCCAGTTTCGGATTCAAGCGGGTCTGCACAATACGCACCGTATTCAGCAACTTGCCCAGACCTTCCAAGGCAAAGTACTCGCTCTGGATAGGGATAATCACCGAATCACTGGCAGTCAATGCGTTGATGGTAATCAAACCAAGAGAAGGAGAACAATCGATGATGATGTAGTCGTAGTCATTCCGCACTGGCTCCAGCGCCTTCTGCAAGAACTGTTCCCTGCCCTTCTCGTTGATCAGTTCCACCTCGGCACCTACCAAGTCAATGCGGGTAGGCAACAAATCCAAATTGGGAGTATCCGTCTCGACGATAGCCTCACCTGTGGCTGTCTGTCCCAGGATACAGTCGTACACCGTCTTCTCCAACCCGTCGGGATCCACCCCGAGCCCTGAAGTGGCGTTAGCCTGCGGGTCACAATCCACCAGCAGGACTTTCTTTTCAAGCACCGCCAACGAGGCCGACAAGTTCACCGCCGTGGTGGTCTTTCCCACCCCGCCCTTCTGGTTGGCGATGGAAATAATCTTTCCCATGGCTGCTTAAAACTTAAAGTCTATCTCGCCCAGCTTGCTCCCGGCATCTTCCTGCCGATAGTTCTCTTCCACCACCACCGGAGGCGGCACAATGCCCGTCTCGATGAACGAGAAGGCGTTATCAAGCCCTTGACGGAACTTTTCGAAGTCCTCCTTGTAGAGGAACATCTTGTTTTTCTCGAAGAAAAACTCACCTGAGTTGTTGTCGAACAGCTTGCGGCTCTCCGTGATAGTAATGAACTTGTCTCCCCCGCGCGTCTCCTTCACATCGAAGAAATATCTGCGCTTGCCGGCCGGAATCGCCTGGCTGTACAGTTCCTCTTTCCGTTCCTTGTTGTCCATATCTCTCATTTTTTATGCGTTGTTTTCAAATTGCAAAAATACTCACTTTTTTTATTCCTGACCGGCCGTCGGCCGACAAAGTTATCAACACATGGCTTTTAATAGCCTGGACATCACCTTTTATGTGTCATGATGTCCAGTATCATATCGTCGGTCTGGTTCATGCCGTCCTTGCCCAAACGTCCCAAATTGCGGATGCTGCAGTCCAAATCACTTTCGCTCAATCCGTCGGTGCTATCCACCACACGCCCATGCACAGCCAGTTCGCTGCACACGAAAGCGCTATACAGCCCCACACTCATCTTCAGTGCACAACTGGGCTTGGCACCGTCGCATACCATGCCGGCGATCGTGTTGATCATATTTTTCAAGGCATAACCGATCTGCTCGAAAGTGCCCCCTTCCAAGTAGGTCAGCGCCGCACTGACACCCATCGTTGCATTCACAATGCCACACAAGGCACTCAAGCGCCCTATGCCGCGTTTGATGTAGATGCTCATCAGGTGGCTCATGGTCAACGCCCTCAGAATCTGCTCGTCAGAGCATCCTTTCATCCTACCGTAATAGAACGGAGGCAAGGTGCAGGTGATTCCCTGGTTACCCGACCCCGAATTGCTATACACCGGCTTGGTACAGCCGTCCATACGGGCGTCGCTGGCCGCCACGGTCCGTGCCACCACAGTATGCACCATGTCGCCACGCGCCTGTTCCATCAGGATCTGACCCGTGTGCAACCCCATCCCTTCCAGGCCGCACTCCGAGGCAGCATTATTATAAACCACCGTATCTCTCAAGAATTCGAGCTCTTCCATCGGTGCCGTGGTGGCATAGTCATACACCATCCTCGCCGTTAGTTTCATCGACGCGTTCTGCGGCGATTCGTGCTGTTTGACCAACTCCGAACCCCGAATGTCCAGTAGTACCGTCCCGTTTTTCTTCAGGAAAACAAAATTCGTATGTCTCTTCGCAATCACTGCAGTAGCCTCCGACATCCGACCTTCTGCCGTACACTCGATATATAGTTTGTCCCCATCTTCATTCACCCCGATATCAATCATGTCGGCATGATTGGCCAGCCACCTCTTGGCATCCTCCACCTGGCTTTCTGGCATCGTCAGCACCTCGAGTCCTCGTTCCGGGTCGCCATGCGTCACAGCCATGGCCACCGCTATCGGCAGTCCAATCATACCCGTGCCGGGAATGCCCACTCCCATGGCGTTTTTAAACACATTCTTACTCAGCTTCAGCACAATACGTTCAGGTTCACCGTCCAATAGCTCACATGCCTTGGAGACACACAACGCCACGGCTCCTGGCTCCGTACATCCTGTCGCCAACAGCACCTCGTGCTGCAATATGTCCTTTATCTGCTCCCGGAACTCCTTATCCATAGATAGATACAATCAAATTGCACATTTATTATAAAATGCAAAGATATAAAAAAAGGCTGACACAGCAAAAAATATTTTATCCTCCCCTCGCGATTCCCTTATCACCTAGTACCCTGTATATAGTCGTTACTAGGGTTCTACTAGGGTTCTACTAGGGTAAAAGAAGTTTAACATTGGCGTTCAGTCTGTTGAAGACAAAACTACCACGCATTTAATTCTGCGATAACAGCTTAAGCTTGCGGCTTATCCACAAGGCATATGGCAGCGAGAGCAGAAACGTGAACACATCGGCCACCGCCTGAGCCATCTGAACACCTTGTAAACCAAACCACAGTGGCAGGAGAAGCACCGCCGGCAAGAAGAAGAGTCCGTTGCGGCAGATGCTAAGCAAAGTGGCAGGAAATGTCATGCGGATGTTCTGGAAAAGCATGTTGGTGGCGGTGCAGAGAGGGACCAGAGGGAAGACGGCACACTGCCAGCGCAAAGTGACCGCTCCAATACGGATAAGGTCGGGGTCCTCCGCTCGGAAGAGAGCAACTATCTGTGGAGCAAAGATGAAGCCCAGAGCAGAGACCACTGCCAAGAAGGCCGTGCTGACGGTCAAAGCGAACATATAGGACTCACGGACTCGTCCGTAGAGTTTCGCCCCATAGTTGAAACCACATACCGGCTGGAACCCTTGGCAGAATCCCAACACCACACTGAAAACGAACATCATAATTCGGGTCACAACGGCAAAGGCCGCCACAGCCGAAGCCTCCTGCCCCTCGGGGGCATAGAGGGCTGCACAATAGTTCAACGAAACCGCCGCCGCACAGTTGAACAACTGCCGGAAAAGCGATGGCAAACCACCTCGGAATATCTCGTAATACACCTTCCAGCTCGGCTTGAAGTCGCGCAGTTTTATATGCACACTTTCAGGACGAAATGTACCAATAAGAAGTAGCGTCCAAGAGAATAGTTGACTAATGGCCGTGGCCAATGAAGCACCACTGACCCCCATGTTGAAAACAAAGATAAACAACGGGTCGAGGAAAATATTCAAGATGGCACCACTGACGATACCGACCATGCCCAACCGGGCGTTACCTTGCAGACGCAGTTGGTTATTAAGGGTCAACGCCGACATCATAAAGGGCGTTGCAGCGACAATAAATCGCAAATAGTCATTTGAATACGGGACCACCTCGGCGGGAGCTCCCAGCAGACGGCTCAAGGCGGAGAGATTCGGAAGACAGAGCGCAACAGTCAACAAACCAAGCAGAAAAGGAGTTATCATCCCCACGCTGGCCACAACAGAGGCCGAAGAGGTGTCGCGGGCACCGAGGGCACGGCTGATAAAGTTGCCGCTGCCATGCCCAAAGAAAAAGCCAAGGGCCTGAATGAAAGTCATGTAAGCAAAGGAAATACCGATACCGGCAGTTCCTTCGGTGCTCAGGTGTCCGATGAAAGCAGCATCAACGACATTGTATAATGCCGTTGTCACCATGGCGATGATGGTCGGAACCGCCAACTTGCAAACCAGCAGCTTTACCGGCTGCCGGGTCATCTCGTCGTATTTATCCTCAAGCGTCACTTGCGGATTATCTGCGTGTTGCCTTGCGAATTGAGAAGTGTTGCTTTAACGGTATTCGTATGACCGTCACGCTCGTAATCGACCTCCACCTCATCGCCTGGACTGAACAATCCAAGCTCTTCCATCATCTCGGCAAAAGTGTTCACCTCCTTACCTGCCACCCTAAGGATGATATCTCCTTGACGTATTCCGGCACGGTCGGAGGCGCAATCCTTCACCACCTTAGCCACATAAAGACCCTTGATGGCACGAGCACCCGTCTGTTTGGCCACATTGGCATCGACCTCAGTCACTTGCAGGCCCAGATACCCTCGCTGCACATAGCCGTAACGCTGTAGGTCGGCAGCCACCTTGACGGCGATATTTGAAGGGATGGCAAAAGAATAACCGATATAGTTGCCGTTGCCCGAGGCAATGGCCGTCACAATGCCAATCAACTCGGCCCGCGAATTGACCAGCGCACCTCCACTGTTACCCGAATTGACAGCCGCATCTGTCTGTAGGAAAGACTCTAATGGAGTCTCATTGGAACGGGGATTGTCAATGATATGCATATTGCGGGCTTTGGCGCTGATGATACCGCTGGTAACCGTGGATGTGAGGTTGAAGGGGTTGCCGATGGCCAGCACAGGCTCGCCAACCTTCACCAGGTCACTGTTGCCAAAGGGAATATAGGTAAGTCCTTCGGCTTCAATCTTGATAACTGCCAAGTCTGTGGCGGGGTCGTTACCCACCAACCGGGCCGGCATTTCGCGGCGGTCGTTGAGAGTCACAGTGATACGCTCGGCATCCTGCACCACATGGTTATTGGTCAAAATATAGCCGTCGGTTGTGATGATAACGCCCGAACCATAGGCGTTATATACCTGCTTCTGAACACCTTGCGGAATAATGAACCCAAAGAAAGACTGATAGAGGGGCGTCATCTGCGTCATCTCGGTCTTGATGTGCACCACACCGTCAATTGAAGCCGCTGCCACATCGGTAAAGTCGGTGAGTGTCAGGCGTTCTGTCGGCATGGTGGGTTGTTGCACCACAGTGGCCGTAGTCGGCTGTTCCGGCGTTTGGGCGCACGACTGCATCATCATTGCCAAAGTCGCAATAAAGACAAAAAGACTCTTTCTCATATCTATAGATTTTATTTCAATAACAACGAAAGGCTGTTTTTATTGCCATCGTCCATCGTTAAATAATACAAAAACCGTGCCAACCTCCTTCTCACACCCTACTACCCCCCTTACGACATCTATAGTTTAACCATAATTCAACCATATTTCAACCATATTTTGACCAATAATGATGGTTATACTATGGTTTAAATATAGCTAAACGAAAGTATAACAATAGGAGGAATCAGGGAGTTAGACAAAAGGCATACAATAATCATTACGACTTGTCGTTATTGTGACATGAAAGGAAAACTGATACTATTCCCTGTCCCCATCGGAGCTGAGGAAATTACTTCTTCCCTACCCGCCCAAAACATCGAATTGCTGGCCTCGTGCCGCACCTTTATCGTCGAGGAGCTGCGCTCGGCGCGCCGCTTCCTCAAGAAGGCCGGCTACCCACATACAATCGACGACACCACCTTCTATACCCTGAACGAGCATACCACGCATGAAGAGATTGGCAATTATCTGGATGCCATCGACAAAGGCGAGAACATCGGTCTGCTGAGCGAGGCCGGATTGCCCTGTGTGGCCGACCCGGGGGCGATGATAACCCGTGTGGCACAACGGCGTGGCATCGAGGTGGTGCCGCTCGTGGGGCCTTCGTCGCTGATGCTGGCGCTGATGGCCTCGGGCTTCAACGGACAATCGTTCGCCTTCGTGGGCTATCTGCCTGTGGATAAGTCGAAACGCGCCGCCGCCATCCGCCACCTCGAGGAGCGCCTGCATCGCGAGCACCAGACGCAGATATTCATAGAAGCCCCCTACCGCAACAACCAGATGCTCGAAGCTCTGAGCACAGTGCTACAAGCTGATACGCTGGTATGCGTGGCTTGCGACCTCACGCTGCCGACGCAGTACATACGCACCCTGCCAAGCGGAAAGTGGAAAACGGAGAGAGAAAAAATCGACCTCCACAAAAGGAATACGGTGTTCCTTATCGGGGAGTAATCGCGACCTCCACGCTGTCGCCGAAAGTCTTGCCTATCTTCTGTCGAATGGCTTTCGTTATTCCTATTATATAGCAGATATTGCCATCGGCATCCTTGACACCCATATTGACCACACTTCCACTATAGGGCACGCCGTCGAAGGTGGCCTGCACCTTCAGCCGTCCCACGCCATACTCCTTGCGGATATCAACAGGCACAACGATATACCCGGCATCCATGTCGCCATTCTGAATAATGATGGAGGTAAATCGGTGGGTCATATCGTTATCTGTTCTCCGAGGAAATGTGGGTCATGCATGAATAGCAAGTCGAAGACCATCTTGGTGCGTGCCAGCCATTCGCGGACTGCCAGCCTCAGTTTGGTGGCACGGATATCGATGTCGGCGGCATTGTAGGCCACGGCATCGACACCAACACGGTTGGCGATGTATAGTGCACGTTTGTTGTGCCACTGCTGCGATATGACGGTGAGGCTGTCCTGCCCGAAGACCCGCTTGGCGCGCACCATGGAGTCATACGTGCGGAAGCCTACGAAGTCAAGCACAATGCAGCTGTCGGGGATGCCAGCCTCAACCAGCGCCTGCCGCATGTCTTCCGGCTCGTTGTAGCCCTTGCGGCTGTTGTCGCCGCTCACCAGCACCTTGCCCACCTTGCGGGCACGGTACAGCTCGGCACAGGCGGTGATACGATTGTTGAAATAGGGATTAGGGTTGCCCGTACGGCCAAACCTCGTGGTGCCAAGCAGCAAGGCCACTCGGCGGTATGGCATATCGTCGGTACTGCTGTAACAAAGTCCTTCCGCGGAACGGTTCACCAGAACATTGGCGACAATAGTAACAGTCGCTCCAGACAGGAGCAACGATACCAATGCAATCAGCAGTATCCGCCTAATCCTCATATCATCTTCAGGAAGCCCACCTGGCAGGCAGCTGGCTTTCTCAGATCATCTTGAGAAAGCCGACTTCCTTCTCCGTCAGTTCGCGCCAGCGGCCGCGGGGGAGGTCTTTCTTGGTTAGGCCTGCGAAGGTGGTGCGGTCGAGCTTGTGCACCTCGTAGCCGAGGGCTTCGAAGAGGCGGCGCACGATGCGGTTGCGGCCGCTGTGCAACTCCACGCCCACGATGCGCTTGTCGATGGTCTTGCCGACGGCGGCATATTGGATATCATCGACATGCATGGGGCCGTCCTCCAACTCGATGCCTTCGAGGAGCTTCTTCATGTCCTCCTTGGTGACGGGCTTGTTGAGCTCCACCTGGTATATCTTATAGACCTGCGTGGAGGGGTGCGTCAGCTTCTTGGCCAGCTCACCGTCGTTGGTGAAGAGCAGCAGGCCGGTGGTGGCGCGGTCGAGGCGGCCGACTGGATAGATACGCTCGGCGCAACAGCCGTCCATGAGCATCATCACCGTGCGGCGCTCCTGCGGGTCGTCGGTGGTGGTGATGAAGCCCTTGGGCTTGTTGAGCAGGAAGTAGCGCAGGCGCTCGCTGCGGAGCTTCTCGCCGCCGTACTGCACCTCGTCGCCGGGCATCACCTGGTAGCCCATCTCGGTGACCACCTTGCCGTTGACCTTCACGCTGCCGGCGGCGATGAGCTCGTCGGCCTCGCGGCGCGAGCAGATGCCGGCATGGGCGATGTACTTGTTCAGGCGCATGGCACCTTCGGCATGGGGCTCCTTGGGTTTTTGCGGAGCGGAGACCTTGCGGCCAGCGGGACGGGTGGCACGCACAGGACGGTCGTAGGACTTTTTGGCGCCTCCGCGGGATTCCTTGTCGTCGTACTTCTTGCGGGCAGGGGCTTCGCTGCGCTTTGCCCTTGCCTGGGCGACTTCGCGCTCTGCATTGGTCGCGCCGCTCCTGCGGGGCTTTTCCGTCTTGGCGGCTCTTGCTTCGCGGGGCTTGCTATTCTCCTTGGTCGGTCTGCTGTTGTCTTTTTTCTGTATCATTGTTGTCTGTTTTTTGTTCTTGCCATTCTTTGAGCTCCTCGATGGCGCGGTGGTGTCCGCCAAAGTGCATCACGTAAGGCCAGGCGTACTCTTTTTCCTGATAGATGAGGAATTTCTCCGTCTCGCGGGCCAGCATGAGGAATATCTCGAGGCGGTGCGAGAGGAGCCACTTGACGGCGGGGATGTTGCGGCGCGCCGCGAGGGCGTACATCATGTTCACCTTGGTGAGGTTGCGCTGCACCCATTCCTGTGCCTTCTCGTCGCCGTCGCAGGCGTTGCTGAGGATGGCCAGCCAGGCGAAGTCGTGCTTGAAGAGCCACACCATAGCGTCGTCGTCGCCGCGGATGGCGTTGCTAAATGCAGCCAGTTCGGGGTGCGGCCCCTCCACCAGCACCTTGAAGAAGTCGGTCCTTCCCCCGACACTCTTCACCAGCGCCAGCAGCAGCTTCACATCATATTGCTCCAAGCCTTGCATGCACATTTATTAACGTAAAGCGCCACATATTATTGCCTAATTATCACCCACTGCGGAAAATAAATTTTGCCACCTCGCAGAATTGTCGTATCTTTGCAGTCGATTTCAAACCGAATATTAACGAATACAAATGCCAATGAAGCATAGCGCATAGTTTAGTATGCACATCATAGAATAGGAAAAGCGAAGTAGCAAAACTGGTTCTCCTGAAACTTGGACACTTTCAGAGATTTTCCCCAGATTAAGCGACAACGTTTCTGCGTTTGCGTGGACTTATACGTTGTAATTGGGGAAAATAGGTAGTCCAAGACCTCAGGAGAACCAATGAAGGCGAAAAGGCCACGCTCTTTTTATGTGCATTTTCCATTGGCCTGAAATAACATGTTTTTAGAATAAAAACCGACGTGCCGATGGTATATAACGAGCAACAAATTAAAATGAAGAAACTTTTGATCTCAGCAATACTACTTATCGGAATGGTAGCTGGCGCAATGGTACTTAGTTCGTTTACAATAACAACGAACGTATACCAAGAAATAGGAATTAACAAGCCTGTATATTGGCAGGGTAGCGCAACAGCTGGTTTAGGAGGTAAAGCGCAACAACACATTCAGCTTAAAGTATACCAATCCGATGGTATGTGTAACTCTTACTATGCGGAAGTGATTGGAAGAGATGGCTCCGTACTTGAAGAAGTGGTAGTGAGGGAGAATTCGAATTATAATCCAAATGCAAGTTGGAACAGCAGCAATTACTACAGATACTATGTTTCCTATAAAAACTCATATTATTATTTCAATATGAGATAGCATTAAGAGACCGTTGTAAACAAAGTTGGTTTTTGGGCAACCGCTCAACTTCTTGCAGGCATCAAGCAAGGCTTTGATATTCTACAGAACAAATAATTGGTCTTATTAAATGAGATGGGGCCCGCGACGGATGTCGCGGGCCTCGTTCATATTGTGTCGGCCTGTTATCCGCGCACCTTGGCGCCCAGCTGGGTCTCGAGGGTCTTCTGGATCTTGGCCATGGTAGCCTCAATCTGCTTGTCGTTGAAGGTCTTGTCCTTGTCCTGAAGGATGAAGCTGACGGCGTAGGATTTATGTCCGTCGGCGATGCCTTTGCCCTCATAGACGTCGAAGAGGTTGACGCGCTTGAGGAGCTTCTTCTCGCATAGCATGGCGGCCTGCTCGATGGCGGCGAAGGTGACGTCCTTCTTCAGGATGAGGGCCAAGTCGCGGCGCACCTCGGGGAACTTGGCCACCTCCTGGTAGAGCACCTCCTTGGTGGGGTACTGCTTGAGGAGCAGCGTCCAGTTGAGGTCGGCATAGTAGACGGGCTGCTTGATGTCCATCCGCTTCAGCGTCTCGCGGCCGATGCGGCCGATGGTGCCCAGCAGCTTCTTGCTGTCGCGCTGCACGATGTCGAGGCCTTCGGCGAAGAACTTGTACTGCGTCGGGACCATCTCCACGCGGCCCATATTGACGCGCATGCGGTGCAGGATGTCCATGACGTAGGCCTTGAGGTAGAAGAAGTCGGTCTCGGCGGGCTTCATCTTCCAGCTCTCGGGCGTCATATTGCCGGTCATGAAGATGCTGACGTGCTCGGTCTCGGAGAAACGCTTGGTGACGGGCAATTCTCTAACCGAACCATCCGAATCATCTTTTTCTCTAACCGAATCATCCGAATCAATCCGAATTTCTGGTGATTCGGTTTTTTCGGTTAGCGCCTTCTGGTAGCCCCTGCCGAACTCGTAAAGTTTCTGGTCGAGGATGCGGAAGTTGATATTGCGGGCGATGCACTCGAGGCCGCTGTAGAGCAGCGTCTGGCGCATGACGTTGAGTTCCTTCGACAGGGGGTTGATGATGGGGATGCAGCGGTCGGCCGGGAACTCGGGGTTCTCGTCGTAGTATTCGCTCTTGGTGAGCGACTTGTTCATTATCTCGCTGAAGCCGTTGTCGGTGAGGTAGTCGCTGACGGCGTTCTTCAGCTTGCGCGGGTCGGGCTTCTTGCCGTAGGAGAG
>ODAI014244241.1_pt1 | contig 11889 bp, 10 predicted proteins | sample 1539321 | NCBI WGS metagenome assembly ODAI01 (sample SAMN02144231, study PRJEB22623) | gut metagenome | biome: sheep rumen | host: Ovis aries | place: New Zealand
AAGATCAACATCGACTCTGATATCCGTCTTGCAATGACAGGTAACATCAGAAAATACTTTGCAGAGCATCCTGATCACTTCGATCCCAGACAGTACCTTAAGCCCGCTCGTCAGGCTGTTAAGGATATGGTTGCTCACAAGATCGTTAACGTTCTTGGATCAGACGGCAAGGCTTGATCGTAACCGGAAAATATCATATTTTCACATAAAAACGAGGCTTCGGATTGATTCCGGGGCCTCGTTTACAATTTGTTCATAAATTCTTTTAAATTCGTTTAAATCATACTCATTTTTTATACATTTCCCTATAGTAATATATAATCATCGAAGGAAGCAAAGACGAGCGGAAAACCTTTGATAGATGAATAAGACTTTAACATAAAACTTTTTCATAATATTAATGCCGGGTGACCTCACAAGGGTTGTCCGGCATCCTCCCGTTTTAGGGGGATTTTTTGTATTCAGGGTATTATATAAATTTAAAGCAAAATCCCCGTAAGACCCATATATATGGTATAATTAAAAAAGTTTGGCAACAACTAGTGAGTATGTTGTTGCCTATCAATAATAATTATAAATTAAGCAACAATATAAAATAGTCAGGAGATTTATAAAATTGGGAAAATACAGCAAATATAAGAAAAATCCCGTCGTAAAGACTTGTTTGAGAATTTATAAATTTGTTACTGTTCCCATTTATAAGGGGCTTTGTGGTATTTCTAAATTCTTTGTTGGACACCATCATCATATGTTGATGTTTTCTGAATGGTGTATAGATAATCCCGAGAATTTCAATCATGACATAGATCAGTATTATCAGTGGAGTAAGACTGGTAAATCTCACTGGGTTGAAAGAGGAGTATATAATGATCTGGCGCTTCAGAATTTCGACGAGCCGGTCCTTATAGAGCTTTGCTGCGGAGAAGGATTTAATACAAAGCATTTTTATTCTCAAAATGCCAGATACATATATGCCTGTGACTTTGATAAAAGAGCTATAAGCAGGGCAAGAAGAGCATATAAAATGCCTAATATCGAATTTGCAGTGGCAGACATAAGAACAGATATTCCAGATAAGGTAAAAGGAGAAACACCTACAAATATCATTTGGGATACGGCTATAGAACATTTCACACCTGATGAAATAGAACAGATTATGAAGAAAATCCATGGTCTGCTCGAACCTAAGAAGGGAATATTAAGTGGTCATACCATAGTTGAGAGAGAAGATGGAAGTACCATAGAACAGCATGAGTACGAATTTAAAGATATGGCTGATTTGAAGAGATTCCTTACACCCTGGTTCAAGAATGTAAAAGTATTTGAAACCATATACGAAGATAGACATAATCTGTATTTTTGGGCATCGGACGGAGTTTTGCCGTTTGATAATGAATGGTAACATATGAATTAATAAATATTTAAACGGAGGTATAATAAAATGGCTCGGAACCCAATAGTAACAATAGAGAGGGAAGACGGCTCAGAAATGACGGCAGAGCTTTACCCCGAGATAGCACCTAACACAGTAAATAACTTTATCAGCCTGATTAAGAAGGGCTTCTATGACGGAGTAATCTTCCACAGAGTAATAAACGGATTTATGCTTCAGGGCGGTGACCCTGACGGCAACGGTACAGGCGGTCCCGACTATAGCATAAAGGGTGAATTTGCTTCAAACGGCTTTAAAAATGATTTAAAGCATGAGCCCGGCGTGCTCTCAATGGCGAGAACCATGATGCCTAACAGTGCCGGTAGCCAGTTCTTTATCATGCACAAGACATCTCCCCATCTTGACGGAGAGTATGCAGCATTCGGTAAAGTTACTGAGGGTATGGACGTAGTTGAGAAGATTGCCACGGTTGAGACGGATTTCAGGGACAAGCCATTAAAGGATCAGAAGATGGTAAAGGTGACAGTAGATACATTTGGCGTAGATTATCCCGAACCTGAAAAGTACGGACCGAGAAGATAATACAGGCAACCAGAGGGTATCATTTTGACATTATTTTTGTCCGCAAAACAGATAGTGGATCTGCTGTATCAGTTTAAGTTTCTTGACTACATAATGGTAGTTGCAGCAGCTGGGCTGATAGTATATAAGACGATTAAGGAGTATAAGGCGTCGGAAGAAAACAGTTTTGCTTCATTTACGGTAAAGGCTGTAAAGGGGCACTTTTGCTTATCTGACGTTTTAATTCTGATTTTGGCAACACTAACCGGCTTATCACTTCTCAGAAACCTTGACGGATTTGCGGAAGCCTGCGCTATCGAGTCGGCATTCCTTGTATATCTGCTCGGACGTGTATACGGTAAGGAGGTGCTAAAGGCAGGGAAGTATCTTGCATATGTGGGATATGGGATCATATATGTTAATGGGGGGTATTATCTGTATAAGTGTATCGATTATTACACACACGATACATACCCATATCTTGGTGAGGGCGATCTTAAGAATAGTGGAGCGCTGTATTATTACAAGACTGACCTTGGTATAGCGATCCTTTTTGCAACTGTATTTTTATACTGCTTCAGTAAAGCACTGGTAGCGAAATATGTAACTATATTTATCATAAATTTGGCTTTTTTATTTCATACAAACGCCAGGACGAGCCAGGCTATTTATGTCTTGTTTTTAATTTGTATATGTGTCGTAGAATTATGCAAATTAATAAAAAAAATCAGGAATAAGAATAAAGAAAAACAGGAACTTTCAGAAGAAAGAAAACCGATAAAATCATCAAAAAAAATGATATGGGTTGGAACGGTTGTTTTTATAATCATTATGTCTGTGGCGGTGACAGTATGTCACATATCTCCAATAAAAAAGATACCTTACAGTGATCTTGAGATATCTGAAGAAACAGCAGAAAAGATAGAAGATTTATTTCACTCAAGACAGATCATATGGTGGGATACTCTTCATTTTATGATGAACGATTCACCTGTTACGGAAGCTGTTGGAGTGGATATAGACGGAGACTCTTTTTCAAAGCATAATTCTATCAGTCAGTTATCCCACAGTATGTATCTCACAATAATATATGGCATGGGAATCGTAGGATTTACAGTGTTCTTATGTCTGATGTGGTCTGTATTCTGTAACTTAATCACTTTGAGACAGGATAAAGAACAAATTGTGATTCTGATGATAACAGTTGCATCCTTTATCATTTTTTTGATAATGGGCCTCACCACAGACGCTTTTGAATATACTCAGATCAGCTGGTTCCCGTTCATATTTGCGGGAATGGCAGTAAGCGAAGCAAAGATTAATGAATAAACCGGAGACAAGCTCCATACTCGGTGTAAATGTTGCAATCACCGATATGAAGCGCGCCATCAATTACATAAAGGAAAACAAAGAGGCATTAAAGGGAGAGTATGTATGCTTTACAAACGTACATACTACGGTGATGTCCTATGAGAATCCCAGGTACAGAAAGGTTCAGAACGGAGCCCATATCTGTATGCCTGACGGATCACCTCTCTCATATATCCAGCGTCTACGCGGATATCAGAATGCGAGACAGGTAGCCGGTCCCGATTTTATGACGGCGCTTTTTAAAGCGACGGAAAATACTGACAGTTCCCATTATTTCTTTGGAGGCAGTCAGGAGACTATAGACAGATTAAAAAATGCATTAAAAGAAAAATATCCGGGTCTTAATATAGCCGGTATGGAATCTCCTCCATTCAGGCCTTTATCTGAAAAAGAAGATGCAGAGGCTGTAGAGCGAATAAATAGCAGCGGTGCGGACTATGTCTGGATAGGACTTGGCGCTCCGAAACAAGAGGAGTGGATGCAGGCCCATAAGGGCAGGATAAACGCAGTAATGCTGGGAGTAGGTGCAGGCTTTGATTTCCATGCGGGAACGGTTAAAAGGGCACCTAAATGGATGAGAGAGCATTATCTTGAGTGGCTTTACAGGCTGACCCAGGATCCCTCAAGGCTCTGGAAGAGATATGTGACGACAAACGTAAAGTTCGTATCATATATATTTAGAAATGCAGTTACAGGCGATGAGCATATTAAGGATGATAAGAAGAAACTGCTTATATATGCCCACTATTATTATCCCGATGTGGCCTCTACCGGACAGATTCTGACTGATCTGGCAGAGGGATTAAAGGACAGATTTGATATCACGGTTATCTGTACGGTGCCTTCGTATGACGGCAGAGTGGCTGCCAAATATAGGACACATAAGTATTATCATGAGAATATAAACGGGATAAAGGTCATCCGTGTTCGGGTTCCGGAGTTTCGTAAATCGAATAAACTCAGCCGTATTAACAACATTACGAGCTATTTCTTTTCCGCTATCAGCGCAACATTGCGGGTAGGCAGGATGGATTATGTATATTCCATATCCCAGCCACCGATTATGGGCGGAGTCCTTGGTGTGATCGGTTCACGACTTAAGAAAGCAAAGTTTATCTACAACATACAGGATTTTAACCCTGAACAGACCATGGCTGTAGGATATTTCAGTAATAAGGCCTTGCTTAACACGGTGATGGCCATTGATAAATACAGTTGCAGAAAGGCGGACAAGGTCATCGTCGTCGGCCGTGATATGGTTGATACTCTTAAAAACAGATTTAAGAGTGAGAAAAAGATTCCGTCATATACATGTATAAATAACTGGATCGACGAGCAGGAGATCACGCCCCTTCCGAGGGATAATGAAAAGATTATAGAGCTCCGGCAGCAGTACGGATTAAATGATAAATTTGTCATCATGTACTCCGGAAATATAGGTCTTTACTATGACCTCGTAAATATCATGAAGGTCCTTAAAAAAATTAAGGATAATGAAAAGGTCGCATTCCTCTTTGCAGGAGAGGGCTCTGTAAAGGAACGCCTGGAAGAATATGCAAAAGAAAACAGCCTTAAAAATGTAATCTTTGCATCATATCAGGAAAAAAAGCAGCTGGCATACAGTCTTGGCCTTGCAGACGTCCATTTCGTGGTAAACTCCAAAGGCATCAAAGGCGTCTCGGTACCCAGTAAACTCTACGGTGTCATGGCATCCGGTCGACCGGTTCTGGGAATCCTGGAGGAGGGCACAGAGGCCCGTACCATCATAGATGAAGCAAAGTGTGGTATCAGTGTGAATCCCGGGGATTATGATGCAATAGAGAAGCTGATTAAGACATTTATAGATATGGACAGGGATAAGCTTGAGGAAATGGGCACAAACGGCCGAAAGTATCTCAATGAGTACCTGACCAGAGAAATTTCCATAAGAAAATATGGAGAGACTATAGCGAGCCTGTAAATAAAGAATAATGACTTTATTTTTATTCCTAAAACAAATAACAGACATGTTTTATGCTGTCAGGTGGATTGACTATCTGATGGCAGGATTCCTTACAATACTGATATTATATCAGGGATGGATGATACTTCCGAGAGAGGGAGAGGACAGGATAAAGTATAAACCGGTACTTCCGGATATCTGCATAATCCTGTTGTCGCTTATGACAGTAGTACATATCATAGCCGGTGGAAATTTTGATATTTATCAGAATGGCAAAATATGTACTGCGCTAATGATGTATCTCCTCGGTCGTATGGCTTATAAAAGAGCGGGAGAGAATACACCATATCTGGCTGTCAGCTCATATATTGTAATATATGTGAATGTAATCATAAGGTTTGTAATACTTGGATATCCGGGATTTTTTGAAATGAGTGCAACCGATAATGGTATGTACTATTACGGTACAGACCTTGCTTATGCCATGCTGACCGGACTTATATTTGTCGGAATGTACGGTAAAAACAATATCCTGAAATTTTTCACGATATTCGTGGTATGTCCGTTTATGATATTAAGTTGTGTAACAGGGGTACAGCATATACTCATGTGGGTTATATATGTGATACTTTTACTGTTTATGTCAGAAAGGGCAGTAAAGAGACGTAAATTTACAGATTTTTTGTTACCGTTTATGATACTTCTGATGTTGGCAGTGATCGTCATACTAAATATTCCTGCAATCACAGGAGATAATGACAATATATTAATAGATATCTTTAATCATTTAAAAATTTCTACAGAGAATTTCGTTAGAAGATATGCCGGATGGACCGACATTATGAGTGAAATAAGCGGTTCAGACAGCATATTGTTGAAAATATTTGGTGTAGGAAATGCAACGGATAAAGATATATCAAGCCTTTACATAGGAATCATTTATTCACTGGGATACGCGGGTCTGGTTATGTTTTTCTTATTCATAATCAGTATTGCCGGATATGCCGTAAAGATATATGACAGACGGACATATTACGTGACAGTTATGCTGGCAGTACTATTCCTCGGAACAGGCATTAATGTATTTACAATAGGTTTTACTCAGATGTCATGGTTCCCCTTGCTTTATGCAGGTATGGTAGTAGGTGCGGCAAATAATGCAGATAAATAATTAACTAAAGCTAATAAATATGAAAGAAAAAGTGAAAAGTAATATTATTTACAAAAATATATCAACCGTTGATCTTTCAGAAAAACAATTGGAGCAGTGTTCAAAATTGTTTAGTGAAAACTATGGTAATTATTCAAAAAAATCTGAGATACGACCGGGTGAAAGAGTAAAAATGGGCGTATCATATTACAAAAATAATTACGTGAAAGAAAACTTCTCTGTTGCTTTAGCTTTAAATAAAGAAGAGATAATCGGTCAGGCATTCTATATCCGTAAGAAATATAAGAAAGTCGGAACCATGACATGGATAGTTCAATTAGTTGTAAATAAAGATTATCGAAAAATGGGTATTGCCGGAAAACTCCTTAGATCCATATGGGGTTTTTCTGATGATTTTGCTTGGGGACTTGCGACTGCTAATCCCTGTACAGTAAAAACACTTGAAAGTGCTACGATGCGTAAGTGTAAACCGGCTATTATTGAAAAGCATTTGAAGGATATTAGTCTGATCGGTAAAGATATCGGTTTTGTAGAAGATGGAGCTTTAGAGGTAGACAAGAATTCATCACAGATCAATTCACATTTTGATGTAGATAATAGTAGTTTTGAAGGAAAAGAAGAATACGAAAACAGATTGGGCGTATTAAAACCCGGAAGAGAATGGCTTGCATTTACTTTCAGAGAGCAGAAAATCAGTAAGACTATATATAAAAGTAAGTTTAATCAAATAATAGATTTTTCTGAAGAACAATTAAGAGAAGCATATAGCAGAATGCCTATGAGTAATCAGAAATGGGCTACCGGGCAGAAAAATGAAATAGCGTATATTCTGAATAAAACGGATGATTCTGCAAAAAATATGAAAATAATAGATTTCGGATGCGGTATTGGAAGACATAGTTTGGAACTGGCTCAAAAGGGATTTATAGTAGACGGAATAGATTATTCGGAAGAACATATAGCATATGCCAGGAAGAATGCCAACGATAAAAATATTAAAAATTGCAGGTTTATTTGTGAAGATATAAGAAATCACAAAACAAATTTAAAATATAATTTAGCTCTTTGTCTTTACGATGTGATTGGATCATATCCGGATAAACGAAATAATGAAAGAATAATCCAGATAGCATATGATTCACTTGAAAAAGGTGGATTCTTTGCAGTATCTGTTATGAATTATGAACTTACAAATGAAATGGTTCCTAATAGTCAAAAAGGAAATGTAAAAGAAAATCCCGAATTATTATTAAAACTTAAACCTGCTTCAATTATGCAGACAACTGGTAATATCTTTAATTCGGAATATATGGTTATTGATAAGGATCAGCATTTGATTTATAGAAAAGAACAGTTTTCAAATGATGGTAAATTGTCTGCAGAATATGTAATCCGTGACAAAAGATATACTATGAATGAAATAGTGGGTATGTTGCAAAAAAAAGGATTTAAAATTATTGATAAAAGGTATGTTAGAGCAGGTCATTTTGATAAGCCATTAGAATCAACAGATCCACATGCAAAAGAAATACTGATTATTGCGAGGAAATAATATATGTCATTAACCGATAAATACAAAGTAATAGAATTCCCTGAAATGGGAGACGAGAGAGGTAATCTTGTAGTAGTTGAGGGGGAGCATCTGGTTCCTTTTAAAATCAACCGTGTGTTTTATATGTATGGTTCCGATGATACAGTAGTCAGGGGCCAGCATGCCAACAGGGAATCGGAATTTGTATTAATAAATGTCAGTGGTACCAGCAAGGTGAGAGTCACTGATGGCAGGGAGGAAGCGATAATAGAGCTCAATAAACCGAGAATGGGCCTGTATTTGTCCACGATGCTCTGGAAGGATATGTATGATTTTTCACCGGACTCAGTGCTCCTCGTACTCACAAATACCCATTACAACGGGGCTGAGTATATCAGGGATTATGACGAGTATCTGAGAGAGATGGGTATCAGTAAATGATGATTTTCACCACGCTCTTTGACAGCTACTATCTGGATAAAGGGCTATGCATGTACAGATCACTTAAAAGAGTGACTGACGATTTTAAATTATATATATTTTGCTTTGATGATAAATCAAAAGAGATACTCGAAAAAGAGGGCCTCGAAAATGCAGTGATGTTGAGCCACAAAGATATTGAGAGAAAGTACCCGGAACTCCTCGAATTAAAGGAGGAGCGCTCCAAGGCCGAGTACTGTTGGACATGTACACCGGCCACTATCGAGTATGTACTGGAAGAGTGCCACGAGGATAACTGCACATATATCGATTCAGATCTTTATTTTTTCAGAGATCCCAAAGTGTTGTTTGATGAGGTAAGCGCTCCCGATAAGCATACTATTATCACTCCTCACAGATTTTCAGACTCTATAAAAGACAGGCATTTTTTGAAGCGAAGCGGAAAATACTGTGTGGAATTTAATTATTTCGATCAGTCGCCGGAGTCCCGTATAGCACTCAGGTGGTGGAGAGATAAATGCTTTGAGTGGTGTTATCACATATATGAAAAAGACAGGATGGGAGATCAGAAATATATTGAGAAGTTTCCGTCAATGTTTAAGGGAGTAGTGGAGCTTCAAAATAAAGGGGGCGGAGTAGCACCCTGGAATCTCAAGCAGTACGAACTCGTTAATACTGAGTCGGGAATGTCATATAAAACAAAAGAAGAGTTGGAAGCCTTAAAGGATAAAATATATCTGACACTCAGGGATAAGAAAGAAAAAGATAAGTTTGATCTGATCTTTTATCATTTTCAGAATATCAGGTATCTGTCGGAGACAAAGGTGAATATCAGTTCGGAAACCCATGATAAAGTATTGAAGAGGGCAATTTATATTCCGTATCTGAGAGATATTGAGAGTACCAGGAAAATGTTAAAAGAGAAATATGATATAAGCTTCTCTGTGAAGAATATTCATGCAAGCAATAGATTCATAGCTTTTTTACAGGGAACAATACTCAGATTCAAGATAAAATCACTGAGTGATATCATAGATTTAAATAGTCTTTAAATTCTTGAAATTTGTGCGGTTATATAGTAGTATATAAACAATAAAGGTGCTACCGATAGATGGTTGGTCCACATGTTTATTAGTTATTAAAAAATAACCGCTTAGTTTGCAGACCGGCGGTTATTTTTTTGCTTTGTTTTTGCTTCCAAGCATATAGCCTAAGCTAAAGCTGGACATGCACAACCCTATTACAGTCATAAGACCTTCGAGAGTTAACATAGCATCACCTCCTCTTCATAAATTCCCCGAGGGGTTTCTATGTTAAACAGAAATAATTCCGGAGAAGGACCAACCGCCTACCGTGTATGGTAGCACCCATATTTTGATTATAACAAACACATGTTCGACAGTCAAGATAAAAAAAAGATAGTTCATATATGCCTTGCCGGTCTTTATATGTCCGGCTGGGGATATCAGGACAATATGATAGCGAAGTACCATAGGCTTGAAGGACACGATGTCACAGTGATAGCCAACAGGTATGTGTACGATGAAAAGGGCAACTATACTCCGACTGATAAGACAGAAGAAACAGATGTCAACGGAGTAAAGATAGTGAGGCTGGCTCAAAAGGGCAATAAACAGCAGAAAGGCCCGGCAGAGCGTGTTCATTATATAGGTCTGTATGACGCGTTAACAGACGAGAAGCCTGATATAATCTTCATTCACAATCCTCAGATAATGGATGTGGATGATATTGTGAGATATATGAAGCTACATAAAGACGCACGCCTTTTTGTAGACAGCCACAGCGACTACTCAAACAGTGGCAGGAACTTTTTGTCAAAACACATATTACACGGCATATTCTGGCGAAGCAAAGTGCAGAAGCTTGTACCATATACAAGAAAGTTTTACGGTGTACTCCCTGCCAGAGTAGACTTCCTGCTGGACAGATATAAGACCCCTAAGGATAAAACAGAACTCCTTGTGATGGGTATGGATGATGAGAAGGCTGAGGCAGCAGATAAACCGGAGATAATAAAGGAAATCAGAGCAAAATATAACATAAGCGATGATGAGTTTCTCATTGTAACAGGTGGTAAAATAGACAACTCAAAAAGGCAGACATTACTCCTGATGGATGCAGTCAGGGAGATTAATCTCCTTCAGGACAGGCCTCGCAAAGTAAAACTTCTGATATTTGGTTCTGTTGCAGATGAATTAAAACCTGAATTTGATCGGATTTTAAACAGTACAGATGATGTTACTTATATCGGCTGGCTCGATGCCGATGATACATACCCTTATTTTGCGGCAGCAGACCTGGTGGTTTTCCCCGGCAGACATTCTGTCATGTGGGAACAGGTCGCTGGCCAGGGCAAGCCCATGATAGTGAAGTACTGGGAAGGCACGACCCATGTAGACCTCGGTGGAAACTGTAAGTTTATCATGCATGATACAGTAGAAAATATAGTTACATATATTCTTAATGCAGTGGAACCATCAGAATATAACAAAATGAAATCGGTAGCAAAGGAAAAAGGCCCACAAACCTTCTCCTACCGCACCATTAGTTGTAAATGTATCGAGGAGTAGACATGTTCCGATTGGAGGCGAGAGCCAAGTCCCGGAGGATACTGTGCTACTTTGAGAAAATAGTACTATGATATTAATAATCACAGCAACAATAAATCCACCTGCTCAGGATTACTTAAAAGTAAACAACACTGGCGAAAGATTATCCCAATATAAAGAAAGCCTTAATTTCTTTATATCATCCGGAGCATTTCAAAAGATAATCTTCTGTGACAACAGCGGATATCTCATAGAAAATGATGTATTAAAAGAAGAAAAAGAAATCGCTCTAAATAATGGTATTTCCCTCGAAATACTCAGCTTTATCGGTAATCATGAAAAAGTAAAAGAGCAGGGTAAGGGATACGGCGAAGGCGAAATAATGGAGTATATACTTAAGGAGAGTAAAATCCTAAGCAAAGATGATTACTTCTTTAAGGTAACAGGCCGTCTCAAAATAGAAAATATTGAGAGAATTGTAAACAAATCAAAAAGTGCAATAAAAGACGGCATATGCTTAATTAATGTACCGAATCATACAATGCATGAGATTTACGACACAAGATTTTACGGAATGCCCGTCTCAATGTATGAGAGAGATTTCCTCAAGGCTTATGAAAATGTGGATGATCAGGATAATATATTTCTCGAGGCGGTATTTACAAAAATCATTAAGGAAAAGAATCTGAGACACAGAAATTTTCCTCTCTATCCCCGTATCACCGGTAAATCTGGTACATCAGGGGGAGAGTATGTATATACTGAATGGAAATGCAGGATAAAAGACATAATGAGTAAATTCAACTATTACGGAAAGTAATTAATGAACAGCAACTGGTACAAAATATTCCTAAAAATAAATAAAGTAAAATATGGCAAAAACCTGTTATTAAAGGGTATGCCGTTTAT
>ODAI010098231.1_pt1 | contig 11887 bp, 5 predicted proteins | sample 1539321 | NCBI WGS metagenome assembly ODAI01 (sample SAMN02144231, study PRJEB22623) | gut metagenome | biome: sheep rumen | host: Ovis aries | place: New Zealand
CAACCGATTTGTGGTGTCCTCACAGGACTCAATAGGGAATCGGGTGAGAGTCCCGTACAGTTCCCGCTGCTGTGATGGCCTTAATCGTTTGCCATGAATGTCACTGAAAGTCAAGATCTTTCGGGAAGGCGGCAAGCGATGGCCTCAGTCAGAAGACCTGCCTCAAGTCGCGAAACAAGGCTTCCGGGAATTGGAGCTGGGTTACTATAGAATAAAGGTGTGTCCCGATGGCTGGGGATGCGCTTGCGTTATGGTTTTCCAACATTATTTTTCCAGAAGTTTTGAGGTAACAAGCTTAATGTCAAACCTTTAAAACTTTAGTTTTTATGTATTTCAAATCATTATTCAACAGAAAGTTTATTCTCATGTTGCTATTGGCATTGTTCATGCCATGGCAAACGAAAGCACAGGAAACGCTGACAGTGTGTGAGGGAACAGCCACAAACAACTACATCCCTATAAATGGATTGTATGTTGACACCCAAGGAACCACATCGGAATTCATCATTCCAGCCGATACAGAAGGTATGGACGAACTCACTGGTGGAACCATCTCCAAATTGACTTTCCATATCACAAACAATCCCGCGTCGTGGGGCAGCCCTACTATCCAAGTGTATATGGGAGAAGCGGAAGGCACAACGATAAGCAGCCTTAGCGGACCAGCAAACTACACCATTGTCTATGAAGGAGTTTTGGACAACACGCAATCTTCGATGGAGGTGGAATTTGACAATCCGTATACTTACGAAGGAGGCAACCTGTTGATTGGCACTTACGTCAAGACAAAGGCTGGTTGGAAAACCACGAGTTTCTCCGGAATCTCAGCTCCCTCAGGGTCTTCCAGGTATAATAGCGGGTCGGGGGCTGGCACTGCCCAATCCTTCCTTCCGAAAACCACGTTTACCTACGAGCCTGCTGCAACAGGTGGGTGTGCCAAGCCAAAGAGCCTCAATGTCACCAGCATCTCGGCTCACCAAGCCACTTTGACATGGACAGCTGGCGCCGAAGGCCAAAGCAACTGGGACGTGTATGTGACTACGGATGCTACCATTGTTCCTGATGAGAGCACTACGCCCACCTATCAAGTGACGGAATGCACCAAGGCTTTGAGCGGCCTTACGGGCGAAACCACCTATTATGCCTACGTCCGCAGCGTTTGCGGCGGCGATGAGGGCAACAGCAAGTGGGCCAAGAAAGCGTTCACCACCGAAGTGTCTTGCCCCAAACCCACTTTGAGCTATGTATCATATTCAAACACTGCTTTCTCAGGCAGCGTCTCGTGGACAGGAAGCACCGCCGATGCCTTTGAAATTGCTTACAGGCCGACAAGCGATTTCGATCCGTCGGACTATACTTTGGAAAATGTCACCCGCATCACGCGTGAAAACTTGACGGAATACACCTACACTTTGGAAAACCTCACCCCGGAAACCAAATACTACATCTATATCCAAGCCAACTGCGGCGAAGAGGACGGCAAGAGCCAATGGAGCAATCGCGTCACCTTTACCACTTTGGCCACCTGCTTGGCGCCTTCCAAGTTGACCGAGGAAAGCGTCAGTTCCAATTCAGTCACGCTTAGTTGGACCAAGGGCGATGAAAATCAGGATGCATGGCAGTTCCGCTATAAGAAATCGACCGAAAGCGAATACTCATACGTCTTGGTTGAAAACCATCCTTCAAACGCCTACGAGCTGACGGGCTTGGCCCCGGCCACTACATACGACGTGAACGTGCGTGCTTGGTGTGGTGGCGACGACTACAGCAAGTGGAGCTTGGCCGACCAAAGCATGGACAAAACGATAACCACAACTTGTGCCTCCATTACGCTGCCCTACTCCTGCGACTTCGAAGGAGCCGTGGAAACTGGAGGCCATTTCTCCAGCCATCCCATTCCCAAGTGCTGGGAGCGTGAGGAAATGCAATCTGGAAATTATGGAAACTACTACTATTACCCTTACATTCAATCACATAGCTCAGATGCCCATGGAGGCACGAAGAGTTTGTGCATGTACAGAACACCCAATTCAGCAAACCAAACCATCATTCTGCCTGAGATTGATGGACAATATGAAATGAGAAATCTCCAAATCAGATTTTGGGCTAAAGCCGGCTCGTCCAACAACACGCTTTCGGTCGGTATCATGGAAAACGGTGTCTTCTCAGAAGTTCAAGTAGTCGAAGGCGTTTCAACCGCTTATGCCGAATATACCGTTCTTTTGACCAATTATACCGGAAACGGCAGAAACATCGCCATCAAGTGCGGATCTTTCAACAGCAACACCTACCTGTATTATTATATTGATGATGTTAGGGTTGAAGAAATTCCCTCATGCTTCATTCCGACTGGATTGACGAACACAGCTGTGACTTACAATTCGGCTTCATTCGTTTGGCAGGCTGGCAAGGACGAGACCGAGTGGAACATCCAATATAAAAAGGCTTCGGACAGCGAGTGGGACGACAACAACATCGTTCACGTCACCGAGCTCCCCACCGCTGAGCAACCGTTTGTCTTGACGGGTCTCCAACGTGGCACCGGCTACCAAGCAAGAATCCAAGCCTATTGCGACACCGACGACCAAAGCGAATGGAGCACGATGCCCGTCAGCTTCACCACCGATTGCGGCACATGGCCCATCGACGCACAAAACACGCTGTTTGAAGACTTCAACGATGAGTCTTTCCCGCCTGCATGCTGGAATTGGCATAGGGTCAACAATTACTATGGTTGGCAACGAAGCTTGGGGCAATACAACCCGTTGGATCAGCAAGGAACAGCCTACAGCTATTGGCCCACTGGCGAAACCTACCTGATTCTGCCTCAAATGCACATTAACGGCGCAGCCAAACTCACCTTCGACATGGTGTTTTCAGGTTCCGGTTCGGGTGAAGAAAGCTCGGTGGTGCTATCGACCACGGGTTGGGGAAAACTGGATTTCACCACCACGCTTTGGACCGCCACCGAGTTCCCAACGAGCAAGACAACCATTAGCCTTGACTTGTCGGCATACAACAGTCAGGATATTTACATCGCTTTCAAATACAACGGTGTCGGCACCAGTGGCCGCATGTGGTACATCGACAACGTTCATGTCTATGTGGGCGAAATCTTCACCAAAGACATTACCGCCTACAGCGGCGACGGCGGCTATTACCTCATCGCCTCGCCTGTCGGGACAGTGAATCCAGGGAATGTGTTGAACATGCTCTCAAACAACTACGACCTCTACTATTTCGACCAAAGCCAAGAGTTGGAATGGCGGAATGTCAAGCAAGACGGAGGATTCAACCTCATCTCTGGTACCGGCTACCTCTATGCGAACAGCCAAAATGTCGCGCTGAAGTTTACGGGAACGCCTTATAGCGCCGATGGGGAAGTGCCTCTGACTTACGATGAGAAAGCCCAACTCAAAGGCTGGAACCTCATCGGCAACCCGTTTGGCACTGAGGCCACACTCAACAAACCTTATTATCGGTTGAACACTGAGGGCAACGCCTTGAAAACTGAGACCGAGGAAACCTCGGTTGCCGCTATGGAAGGCGTGTTCGTGCAAGCCACGGGAACTAACGAGAAGGCGAACTTCACCGCTGTCAGCCGTGGTGAACGCTCTAACGTCGCCAAACTCAACATCATGGTCACGCGCAACCGTGGCGTGGTGGAAGACAACGCCATTGTCCGTTTCGACGGGGGCGCGACACTCGGCAAGTTCCAATTCCGTGAGAACAGCACCAAGGTCTACTTCACCGAGGAAGGACGTGACTACGCCATCGTCAACAGCGAAGCCCGGGGAGAAATGCCCATCGGCTTCAAGGCCGCCGAAAACGGTACCTACACAGTTTCGGTCGACCTTGCCAATGCAGGCGAGTTGGGATATTTGCACCTCATCGACAACCTGACGGGTGCGGATGTCAATTTGTTGCAAACTCCGAGCTACACCTTCGATGCTCGGAAGACCGACTATGCCAGCCGTTTCCGCTTGGTGTTTTCCGACGGCAGTGATGCCATAGGCGACAATGGGAGTTTCGTTTTCTTCAACGGCAGCGACTGGGTTGTCAGCTGCAAGGAACGCTCCACCTTGCAGATTGTTGACATGACGGGGCGTGTTTTGTACAGTGCCGTTTGCCTCGGCAATGCACACACTGTCTCAACCCAAGGGTTTCCCGCAGGTGTCTATGTTTTCCGCCTCGTCGGCGGCGCGCATGTGAAGGTGCAGAAGGCCGTCATCGAATGACGGTAGGTTAGGGCAAGGCCTATTTTTGAGGCCCATCGCCCACGCCTGAGAATAAAGGAGGCAATCCGAATAGGATTGCCTCCTTTCGTATGGGTTGATGGAAGCAAGTCAACGAACCAAGACCGTCTGCGCCAGGCGTTTGTTTCCTGCTATGACATGTACGACATACGTCCCTTTGGGCCATGTGCTTAAGTCTATGTTGGCCGACTGCCCAACGGCTTGGCCTTTCAAGATTCGTTGGCCTGTTGAGTGATAAAACTCATAATCAAAACAATTCGTATCGGGCACTGCAAGCGTCAGCCTGTCGGTTGCAGGATTGGGGTAAGCCAATACGCTCATTCGCAGTTCCTTTATGTTCACGAAAGCGTTCATGATGACATTAAATTCGAAATCGGCAAACAGGCCGTTGTTCGAGGCACGTATCACAAGATGGGCAGAGTCGGCTTCTTCCGACAGTCGTTCCAGTAGTAATTCGTTGTCGTTGATTCGGGCCATCAGCGCATGTGGGTTGTTGTTGGAAACCATGGTGTAGACGATGTTCTCGTCGGGGTCGTCAGGGTCGGTGGCCACGCCCTCAAGGCCGATTTGGATGGACTCGGGGAAGCTGTTCATCACCACGTCGCCAAACGGTTTTTGTATGTGAGGCGGCAAGTTGGTGACCCTGATCATGGTAACGCGGACACTGAAGTCGACCGATGCCCAATAGCTGGTGGCGCGCAGTGTGAGAATGGAGGTGGCTGCCAGGCCTGTCAAACGCTCCAATTCCAGGACATTATTGGAGATCTTGGCTTTAAGGGATTGTGGGTTGGAGTTGGAAACCACGGTGTAGACGATGTTCTCGTCGGGGTCGTCGGGGTCGGTGGCCACGCCCGCAAGGTCGATTTGGATGGATTCGGGGAAGCTGTTCATCACCATGTCGCCAAGCGGCTTCGCAAGGTAAGGCGGCAAGTCGACGACCCTGGCCAAGATGACATGGGCGTTGAAGTCGACCGACAGGCCGTTGCTGGTGGCACGCAGCACGAGGTCGGCGTTGGCATCATATCCCGTCGCCCGTTCCAACACCAATTCCTTGTTGTTGATTTGGGCCGACAAAGCCAGAGGATTGGAGTTGGAAACAAGGCCGTAAGTGATGTTCTCGTCAAAGTCATCGGGGTCGGTGGCCACGCCTTCAAGGTCGACACGGATCGTTTCTGGGAAGTATTCCGAAACGATGTCTTCGATTGGTTGGGTGACTATTGGGGGCAAATCCGGCGTTTCATTGATGATGACGTTGATGCTGAAATCAACCGTTTGGCCGTCGCTTTCGGCGCTCATGGACAGGATGGCCGAGTTCTGGTGGTGGTTGGTGCGGGTCAGCACGAGTGTCGTCCCGTCCAATTGGGCGATAAGGTCTGTTTCGTTTGAGTTGGAAACGAGGCTGTAGACGATGTCTTCGTCTGGGTCGTCTGGGTCGGTGGCCACGCCCTCAAGGCCGAAATGGATTGTTTGCGGGAAGAGGTTGAACACCACATTCGGCAAAGGATTGGCGATGTGGGGCGGCTGGTCGACCTCGTCACCCGAAACGCTGACCTCCATGTCGGCATGTTTTCCGTTGCTTTTGGCACGCACCACAAAGGTCTTGTTGAATGCAAGAGGCGTGTTGCGGCTCACCACGAGCGTCTTCTCCGCATTGATGGTGGCCGACACTTCGGGCGGGCAGTCCAAAACCTCAAATTCCATCAGCGAATTGTTGTCGTCAGGGTCGTCGAAGCAACCAACGACATTGTGGCTCATGGTTTGCGGGAAAGTGGTGAATACGATGGGGGCCAGAGGATTGACCACCACGGGAGGAAGGTCCGCGTCAACCCATTCGTCGGCACCGGCGCAAGGCGTTTCGCCGCGCTCGTCGCCATCAATGTCGAGTGTCGCGTAATCCAAGGGGTGCGCCACGGCGAGCCCTTCAGCACTGGTGATGTGCAAGTCGTTGTCGTCGGCAAACGCTGGTGAGCAAAGGGACGAGTTGGCATCGAATCCTGTGGCCGTATGCCATGCTTCCAATGTGGCATACGCTGTCCCGGCAAAGAATCCGACGTTGTTGCCCGAAAACGAAACGCGGTTGTAGTCGCAGAAACGATTGACCGAATTGTTTTGGAAACGCAACACATAGCCGTCCGTCTCGTTGACGAACAGGTTGTTGTAGACGTACAAGTCCGGCCAGTTCTTCTGAACATAGAGGTTGCCGCTCGCGCCCGTGCCGCTGCATTTGGCCGTGTTGTGCGCGAAATAGATGTGTCCTGAATTGGCATTGTCGAAAGCATAGCACCAACTCGACGAAGCCCCGCATCGCAGGTCGACAATGTTGTTTCTGACGATGACAGGCTCGTCGGCAGTCCCGGTGCAAGGGCGCAGTTTCACTACAGTGACGTACTTTGTCGGATGTTCGACGGTCATCACATTATTCTCGATGAGGCATCCAAAGCGGCATTGGAACATATCGATGGCGTTGAAGTCCGATTTGGAGTCGTTCTTGTTGACGACGGTGTTGCCTCTGAGGATCACATGGTCGGTGAAGGTGGTGTAAATCGCCTTGCTGCATTGGTTGGAGAAATGGCAATCCTCAACCAAAACGCCGTTGTTGTACTGGTTGATGTTGTAGCCTTGGTAGTATAAGCCTATGAAACCGTTGACGAACTCGCATCCCACAAAGGCATTGTCGTTGTCGACCCAATTGCCCGAAAGCCTGTAGACAAGGTTCTTTTCGTTGTCGGTGTTTGACGTGGTCGACACACAACCGACGAAACGCACGTTTTGGAAACGGACTCCTTCGTTGCCTCCAAGGAGCTTGACCACGTGGGCGGTGTGTTCCGACGTGGACGACAGGGTCATGTTCTCGAAAGTCACGAAGTCGGTGCCGCTAAGGGGGAGGGTGCTGTTGGCAGTGTAGCCTGCATTGCTGGTGATGGTCACTTGTTGGTTGTCGGCCCCCATACCCTTGAAAACGACTTTGTTCTCGGCGCTTGTCCCATTGATTTCCCCAATGTTGACATACTCCATGAAAGTGCCGGGGGCCACCTCGAAAACAACTTGCCCCGACACGCCAGCCGAAAGCGCAGAGGCGGCTTCGCTAAATGAAACAAAATCTGGATTTTGCGACGAGTCGCTGTTGATGATGTAAGTGCCTGAAAGTTGCGCACTTACCGTTGTCGCCGCGAACAGCGACAGAAACAAAAGAAATCTTTTTCGCATAATTTGTTGATTATTACGAATGAACTATTGCTGCAAAACCAATCGCAAGCGGCGAAGCCTAATTGCCACGCTTATGCGTCGCCCTTGTTCCCGAAGGCTTGCAATGAATAACCTTGTTTGGCAGGTCTTCTGACTGAGGCCATCGCTTGCCGCCTTCCCGAAAGGTCTTGACTTTCAGTGACATTCATGGCAAACGATTAAGGCCATCACAGCAGCGGGCACTGTTGCCGATTCGCACGGCATTCCCTTAACCAAAGCGGCTGCAAAGTAACGACTTTTTTTCGAGGTGTCGACAATCTTGACGAAAAAAGCCGTGCGTTATCGCTCGGCTTTTTTTGTTGCCCAACCAGGACTCGAACCTAGACTAACTGATCCAGAGTCAGTTGTGCTGCCATTACACCATTGGGCATCGAAAGGAATCGGCACAATCTCTCGATTGAGGCTGCAAAAATACGCTTTTTTTGGATGTGGCAAGAAAAAAATACGAGTTTTTTTGCACAAAAATAGGGATGGCGTGCACACCATCCCTAAAACAATGAATTCAAGATGATTACAAATTACATTGTCTTAGTCCATGTGTCCTTCAAAGCCACGGTGCGGTTGAAAACCAAATGGCATGCCGTGCTGTCTTTATCGACGGTGAAATAGCCGATGCGCTGGAACTGGAAGTGGTCGAGCGGCTTGGCGTCGGCAAGAAATTCCTCCACATAGCACACAGGTCTGATTTCCAAAGAATTGGGGTTTATCATTTCCTTCATGGCTTCGAGCGGGGTCTTGCCTTCGTTTTGCAAGCGAGCGAGTTCATCACGCGGGTTCTCCACCTTCCAAAGGCGGTCGTACATACGCACTTCAGCTTCGAGGCAACGCTCGCAGCTCACCCAGTGGATGGTGCCTTTCACCTTGCGGCTGGCGCCAGGCATACCGCTCTTCGTGTCGGCATCGTATTCAGCGTAAACCTCCACGACTTCACCGTTTTCGTCTTTCTTGCAGCCCGTGCATTTCACGATGTAAGCATTCTTCAAGCGCACTTCGTTCCCGGGGGTCATGCGGAAGTATTTCTTCGGCGCGTCTTCCATAAAGTCCTCTTTTTCAATCCAAAGCTCGCGGCTGAAGGCAATCTTGTGGCTGCCCGCGGTTTCGTCTTCAGGATTGTTGATGGCTTCCATCTCCTCGATTTGACCTTCGGGATAGTTGGTGATGACCAGCTTCACTGGATTGACCACGGCGGCCACGCGTGTGGCGGTGGCGTTGAGGTCGTCGCGGAGCGCGCTTTCCATCAAGGCGAAGTCGTTCAGGGCATCGTAGGTCGTATAGCCGATCTTGTCGATGAACTTCCGTATGCCCGTGGGCGTGTAGCCACGGCGACGGAAGCCGCAAATCGTGGGCATACGCGGGTCGTCCCAACCGCTCACCAATCCTTCATTGACGAGAACGAGCAGATTGCGCTTGCTCAAAAGGATATAGTTGAGGTTCAGCTTGTTGAACTCGGTTTGGCGCGGACGGTTGTCGTCCATGTTGTCGCCTTCGCCACGGATTTCCTTCAGCCAGTCGATGAACAGGTCGTAGAGCGGACGGTGCACCACAAACTCAAGCGTGCAGAGCGAGTGGGTGACGCCCTCGAAGTAGTCGCCTTGCCCGTGGGCGAAGTCGTACATCGGGTAGGCGTGCCACTTGGTGCCTGTGCGGTGGTGCGGCGTATCAACGACGCGATAGATGATCGGGTCGCGGAAGTGCATGTTGGGGTTGGCCATGTCGATTTTGGCGCGGAGCACCATCTTGCCCTCGCCGATTTCGCCGCTGTTCATCTTGTTGAACAGTTCCAACGATTCCTCAACGGGGCGGTTTCGATAGGGGCTTTCCAGGCCAGGCTGTGTGGGTGTGCCTTTCTGTGCGGCTATCTCCTCGCTGCTTTGCTCGTCGATGTAGGCCTTGCCTCTTTTGATCAATTCTATGGCAAAATCCCAGAGTTGCTGGAAGTAGTCGGAGGCGTAGTATTCGTTACCCCACTGGAAGCCAAGCCATTGGATGTCCTCTTTGATGGCATCGACGTATTCCATATTCTCCTTTGTGGGGTTGGTGTCGTCGAAGCGCAGGTTGCACACGCCGTCGTGTTGAGCGGCGATGCCGAAATCGAGGCAGATGGCCTTGGCATGGCCGATGTGGAGGTAACCGTTAGGCTCAGGGGGGAAGCGTGTTTGCACACGACCGCCGTTCTTGCCGTTGGCGAGGTCTTCTTCCACTTTCGCTTCAATGAAATTGAGCGACTTCTTTTCCGTTGCTTTTTCTTCTGGGTTTGTCATAAGGTTGTGGTTTGAAACAAAGTGCAAAAGTAATAAAATGTTTGGTATTGGAAAAAAGTGTTTTGATGAAGATCAATAAACACCAAACAAAAAAGGCGCACCAGTGAAATACGGATGCGCCTTTTGGTGGTATCTGAACCGATTATTCACCCAACTTGATGCGCACGAAGTTCACAACCGTGGCTTCCTTATCGGCGGCCTGGATGTATTCGGCGACGGTCTTCGGGTCGGCAACGAGGCTGACTTGGTTGAGCAGGCAGCTCTCCTTGAAGAACTTGTTCAGACGACCCTTGGCGATGTTCTGAATCATGCCTTCGTTGAGTTGCACTGTGCCTGGCACATTGGCCTTGATTTCGCGGGCTTGTGCGCCTTGTTCCTCGGTGATGTAACCCTTGGTGATGTTCGAGTTGATGTGGTCGTCGCTATCCACATGGTTGGGGTTGATGCCAGCCTTGCGCAGGGCAGCTTCCACAGCCTTTTGGATTTGCTCTTCCTTGGTCTTATCGACGGCAACTTGGAACTCGCGGTCCTTCACCTCTTGTGGGATGGAGTCTTCGCTCACCGAAAGCGGGTTCATGGCGGCGACGTGCATGCACACCTCGTGGCTCACTTCCTCGACACCAGCGAAACTCTTGTTCATCTCGACGATGGTGGCAAGGCGGTTGCCAGGGTGGTTGTAGTTGGCCACATATTCACCTTCGAGGACTTTGAAAGCACCCAATTCGGTCTTTTCGCCCGTAACAGCACTTTGGTTGGCGATGAGAGCCTCGACCGTCTGGCCGTTGAGTTCCATGGCTTTCAGGGCTTCGATGTCTTTCACGCGGTTGGCAACGGCGGCATTGAGCACATCCTTGGTGAATTTCACGAAATCTTCGTTGTTGGCAACGAAGTCGGTTTCGCAGTTCACCATAAGGAGGGCAGCATACTTGTGGTCTTCAGTGGCCTTAGACAGCACGCAGCCTTCTGCGGCGGTGCGGTCGGCACGCTTGGCGGCCTTGGCCATGCCCTTCTTGCGGAGGATGTCGATGGCGGCCTGGATGTCGCCTTCGGTCTCGACGAGAGCCTTCTTGCAGTCCATCATGCCAGCGCCCGTCATTTGTCTCAGTTCATTGACTTGAGAAGCGGTAATATTCATGTTGTGTATTGTTTTTAAAGTTAGTTTTTGGCAACGGGTTTGCGGGGACGGCGGTTCGAGCGCGGACGGCGCTCGTCCTTGTTTTCCTCCTCCTCGATGCTGTCTTTCATCTCGTCAACCTCTTCCTCTTCCTCTTCTTGGACGAGGTCCTTGTTGTTCTTGCGCTCGGTGATGCCTTCTTCGATGGCTTCAACCATCTTGCCTACGATGAGGGCGATGCTCTTCGATGCGTCGTCATTGGCCGGGATGGGGAAGTCGATGAGGTTGGGGTTGGTGTTGGTATCGACGATGGCGAAGGTCGGGATGTTGAGTTTGCGGGCTTCGGCCACTGCGATGTGCTCCTTCATGATGTCAACCACGAACAAGGCTGAGGGCAGACGGCTGAGGTCGGCGATGGAACCGAGGTTCTTCTCGAGCTTTTCACGCTCGCGCTCGATTTGCAGCTTCTCGCGCTTCGAGAGGCTCTTGTAGGCGTCGCTGGTCATCATCTTGTCGATGCCAGTCATCTTCTTGACGGCCTTGCGGATGGTGGCGAAGTTGGTGAGCATGCCGCCGGGCCAACGCTCGGTCACGTAAGGCATGTTGACTTTTTGGGCGAGTTCGGCGACGACGTCCTTGGCCTGCTTCTTGGTGGCCACGAAGAGCACGCGCTTGCCCGATTTGGCCAGTTGGCAGAGGGCGTTTGCAGCCTCGTCCATCTTGGCTTGTGTCTTATAGAGGTCGATGATGTGGATACCATTGCGCTCCATGAAAATATAGGGAGCCATGTTCGGATTCCATTTTCTCTTGAGATGGCCGAAATGACAACCGGCATCCAACAGTTCTTCAAATGTTACTTGTGTCATGTGTTGTTTTCTTTTTAATGTTTACATTCACTAAATACAATCGCAGAGTAGTCTGAATAAGAATCTCAGCGATTTGGATACTAAACAAAATCGCTCGGCTTCTGAGGGCTTAACGTTTGCTGCATTGGACCTTCTTACGGGCAC
>ODAI014551533.1_pt1 | contig 11887 bp, 7 predicted proteins | sample 1539321 | NCBI WGS metagenome assembly ODAI01 (sample SAMN02144231, study PRJEB22623) | gut metagenome | biome: sheep rumen | host: Ovis aries | place: New Zealand
CAGCTGGTGGCTGCGTTCCCGAAAGGTGATTATTGGGCTATCGCCAAGGGGTAAGGCACAGCACTTTGACTGCTGCATTTCGTTGGTTCGAATCCAACTAGCCCAGTATATGGAGCATTAGCTCAGGTGGTAGAGCACTTGACTTTTAATCAAGTTGTCCGGGGTTCGAGTCCCCGATGCTTCAGGACTTAAGAGTGTCGATTTCCGCATACAAAAACGGAATTCGGCATTTTTTTTCTTCATCGCGAGACTGTACTCACGACGAAGGCAGGTATCACTTTGCGCGCGTATCTCACGACTGACGCCGTGAGGAAAAGCGCGATGAAGAATAAATATTGATAGAATTCCATACGGCCGTGGTTTATAATGAATCTGGCAGGAAAAGAGGCGGACACCCTTTCTTTTTGGTGATCGGGAGATGAGGTGTATCCGCTCGCTTTTCATGTAGTATAAGTAAAACAGGAGACAGGTATGAAAAAAGCAGCTTTATTTGCGGTATCACTGCTTATGACAGGGATCTTGACGGTAAGTCCGCTCAGCGTTCTGGCTTCTTCCAAATCTGCTGCAAGCGCAGCTGAGAGTACGGCGGAAGCGGAGAGCGGGAAGAGCGACAGCAAGACGGACAGCAAGAAGACGGACAGCAAAGAGACGGAAAGCAAGACGGAAAGCAAAAAGACCGACAGCAAAACGGACAGCAAAAAGACGGATAGCAAGACAGACAGCAAGAAGACCGAAAGCAAGACAGAGAGCAAGAAGGCGGATACCCCGGCAGATCCGTCGATCAATGTGGAAAATCAGGCCTTCTGGCGGGAATCTCTTCAGAAATACCGCCACGACGATAAGGTCCATCAGATCATGCTGGTGAGATGTACGGAAGGCTGTACGGCGACCGTTCAGTATTATGAGAAGCTTACAGATGAGAACGATGTGTGGTCACTGACTTTTGAGACCGAGGCGATCATTGGCAAGAACGGCCCCGAAAAGACCGGTGAAGGGGATGCGAAGACTCCGTACGGAGATTTCGGTGTGAGAGGCGCTTTCGGGATCCGTTCGAACCCCGGGACTGATCTTCCGTATACGGAAATCAAAGAGACGACATTCGCCTGCGATGAGGAAGGTGAATACTACAACCAGATCATCGACACGGAGGAGACCGGGCACGACTGCAAGGGCGAGGAGATGTATGAACTGTCTCCCGAGTACAATTACGGAATCGAGACGGATTTCAACGCGAAAAACGAATGGCCCAAGGGCTCTGCGATCTTCATCCACTGCAAGGGAACAAAGAAGTTCACGGGCGGATGCGTGGCGCTTGATGAGGAGCTTATGAAGAAGGTGCTCGAGACGGCTGATTCCGGAATGAGGATCATCATCCACGGGGATTGATGTACGGGATATGAAGCCGGACAGGAACATATAAATATTGATTCGAAAAACCCACTTCCGAAAAGGAGGTGGGTTTTTTGCATGATCAGATACAGTAATTGTCGAATGATGGAGGGAGCTTCAGATCCCCCGGTCATAGGAGGGTGCGAGCAGGCGATCAGGGAGCAGCCTGTAAAGCCTTAGGTCTCCCGGTCCTGCCCAAGCCCAAGATAGTTCAGGAAACGGACCAGCTCCTCGTTCCAGAACGGCCACTCATGGCCGTATTCGTCCATCTGATCATATCGGTAATCATAGTCCGGCAGAGAGATGCTCTCGAAGCAGTCCCGAACCATAATGTTCAGATCGAGCCACGGATCTTTTCCTCCGCATGCGTGATAGATCCGGGGCTTGGGTCCCGGACTCTTAGCCAGGGTCCCTGCTTCCTTTCGAAATAAAAATGATAAAGCGGGCTTTTTTCACTTTTTTTATTATATCAATAAGCATAAAGAAGAGAAAGTACAACGCAGAGGGCTGCGGATTATGATAACTCTCAAAAGTGAGCAAGAACGAGCGAAATTGTGCAAATGCGACAAAAAATGAAGTCCAGAATTGTTGAAATAACAAATTGACAAACTAAAACGCTGTTATTATAATAGCATTAAGATGTTAAAACAAAAGAACATACTAATCGCAGGGCAGAAAAACCAATCTATGTTAAAGGAGGACACTTAGATGAAAACAAAGGCTGTCAGACTCCACGCGGCAAATGATCTTCGGCTTGATGAGTTCGAACTTCCGGAGATCAAAGAAGATGAGATGCTTGTAAAGGTCGTTTCCGATTCGATCTGCATGTCGACTTACAAGTGCGCGATCCTCGGCGTCAACCACAAGAGAGTACATGACGACGTCGCGGAGCATCCGGCGATCATGGGACATGAGTTCGCAGGCGATGTCGTGAAGGTCGGCGCAAAATATGCTGATAAGTATCAGCCGGGAATGAAGTTCACGATCCAGCCGGCCCTGAATTACAAGGGAACGATGTGGAGCCCGGGTTACTCTTATGAGTTCTGCGGCGGTGACGCAACCTACTGCATCCTCCCGGCTGAGCTTTTCGAGAGTGACTGCTTCCTTGAGTATAAGGGAGAAGCTTATTACGAGGCATCCCTCGCTGAGCCGCTGTCCTGCTCGATCGGAGCTATGCATGCGGCTTATCACACAAAGATGGGCGTCTATACACACGAGATGGGCATCAAAGAGGGCGGAAAGATGGCGATCACGGCAGGCGCCGGCCCGATGGGGCTCGGAGCTCTGACCTATGCGATCCATCGCGACAGAAAGCCCGGCATGATCACGGTCACAGACATCAATCAGGACAGACTGGACAGGGCCGAAGAGCTCTTCCCGCCGAAGGAGATCTTTGAGAAGGAAGGCGTTGAACTTCATTTCGTGAATACCGCGAAGTACGACGATCCGGTCGCATATCTCCGCGAGCTTACAGGCGGCACGGGCTATGACGATGTCCTCTGCTACGCACCGGTGGCTCCGGTCGTCACACAGTCGAGCGCGATCCTGGGACGTGACGGATGTCTGAATTTCTTCGCAGGTCCGACAGATCCGCAGTTCTCGGCGACGATGAATTTCTATGACGTCCACTATAACTCCACGCACGTCATGGGAACGACGGGCGGAAACACAGCGGATATGATCGAGTCCCTCGAGCTCACAGCTGCCGGAAGGATCGATCCCGCAGTCATGGTCACACATGTCGGAGGACTGGACGCTGCTGCGAATGCTACACTTACTCTTCCGAAGATCCCGGGCGGAAAGAAACTCATCTATACACATGTGAGCATGCCGCTGACGGATCTTTCCGAACTCCGCGCAAAGGCTGAAGAGCTGAACGATAAGCGTTTCGGTGAGCTTGCGGATATCGTCGAGGCAAATAAGGGACTCTGGTGCCTCGAGGCTGAGAAATACGTCCTGGCAAATTTCGCAGACTGATCACGAATTATACCGGGGATGCGCATGCGGGGAGAAAAAGACTGCTTCAAAAGGGCGCCTGCGCACCCCGCGCTGCAGGAAGGCCGGGCCGTTCCTGACAGACTGCTTTGAAAGTCCCGGACACAGGGCGGGACTTTCAGAGCATTAAAAAAAGAAGTGACATGTATTGACATAAAAAAAGAGTTAACTAAGGAGAAGGTTATGAAACAGGGTTTACAGAGATTCGGAAAGTTTCTTTCCTCAATGGTCATGCCGAACATCGGCGCGTTTATCGCATGGGGCTTTATCACAGCGCTTTTTATCCCGGACGGCTGGATCCCGAATGAAGGACTTGCTTCCATTCACCCGTATATGCTTTTCTACGCACTTCCGATCCTGATCGCTGCACAGGGCGGTTATCTCGTCGGCGGTGACAGAGGCCGCGTTATCGGTGCAATCGCAGTGATCGGTGCGATCGCAGGCGTCGGCGGAACAGACGGACAGCCTATGCTGATGGGCGCCATGATCATGGGTCCGGTCGCAGGTTTCGTCATCAAGAAATTCGATCAGGCAATGGACGGCCATATGCCGGCAGGATTTGAGATGCTGATCAACAATTTTTCCGTTGGTATCTTCGGTATGTTGCTCGCAATTCTCGGCTACTTCTTCATCGGACCGTTCATGTCGGCAATCCTCGCAGTCCTTACAGCGGGTGTTGAAGTACTCACAAAAGCAAACCTCCTTCCGCTTACGGCGATCTTTATCGAGCCTGCGAAGGTACTTTTCCTCAACAACGCGATCAACCATGGTATCTTCACACCAATCGGTGTTGAGCAGGCTGCTGCTACCGGCAAGTCCATTATGTACATGCTGGAGGCTAACCCGGGTCCGGGTCTCGGCGTTCTGCTTGCATACTGGCTCGGCTCCAAGGACAAGGCAACAAGGGATTCCGCACCGGGCGCGATCATCATTCATTTCCTGGGCGGTATTCATGAAATTTACTTCCCGTACATCCTTATGAACCCGGTCGTTATTGCCGGCCCGATCGTCGGAAATATCTGCGCAATCTTCTTCTTCAACCTGTTCAAGGTTGGTCTGAAGGGACCGTCTTCACCGGGATCGATCATCGCATTCCTCTCCATGGCACCGAAGGATCAGGTCGTTCTTGTATTCCTCGGCGTTGCAATTGCCGCAGCGGTATCCTTCGCCGTCTCTCTTCCGATCCTGAAGGCAACAGAGGCGAAAGGCGGAAAGAGCCTTGAAGACGCGCAGTCTCAGATGGCAGGCATGAAGGCTGAGGCAAAGGGAACTGCAGCAGCAGCTTCTGCAGCAGCCAGCGCAGTCATCAGCAATCCGGCACAGATCAAGAAGATCATCTTCGCCTGCGACGCAGGTATGGGATCCTCCGCAATGGGCGCTACCAAGTTCCGCAACCGCATTAAGGCTGTAAGACCTGACATCACAGTCAAGAATACATCCGTAGACAATATTCCGGCAGACTGCGACATCGCGGTCGTACAGACTGTCCTCGCAGAGCGGGCGAAGAAATCCTGCCCGAAAGCACAGCTTGTCCAGATCGGAAACTTCCTCGCGGATCCGGCCCTTGACGATCTCTATATCCAGGTAACGACACTCGACAAACCGACCGAAACGGTCGTCGATGATCCGTCAGAAGCGACCAATACTGCTGCAAGCTCCGTCAAAATGACACCGGACTGCATTAAGCTCAATCAGACGCCTGTCTCCAAGGAGGAGGCGATCAAGGCTGCCGGTGAGCTCCTTGTAAAGACCGGAGCAGTCGAGCCGTCTTATATCGACGCAATGCTTGAGCGTGAGAAACTTGTCTCCACATACATGGGCATGGGAATTGCGATTCCTCACGGCACAACACAGGCGAAAGGCACTGTAAAGAAGAGCCAGATCGTCATGATCCAGTATCCGGACGGCGTTGACTTCGGCGATGAGAAGGCTCAGCTGGTATTCGGTATCGCAGGAATCGGCGATGAGCATCTGGATCTGCTTGCGAAGATCGCAGACTGCCTGGATGATCTCAATGTGCTTGAGAAGATGAAGACGACGGAAGATAAGGACTGGATCATCAAGACTCTTTCCTGAACAGGTGAAACGCCGCTGATCACGTAAGAGCTCTCCTGATAACAGGGCAGTGTTCTTACGTGATCAGGCAGATCCTGATCATCAAAATGAAAAGAATCCGATACTTGGTAGGATGCATCTCATCCATACGCAGGCTGTGTATTCAGATACAAAAAAGCGGGGGTTTTCTCCCACTGAAATAAAATTCTCATACTCCCATTAAAATGAGCAGTCGTGACCGGCTAAGCATAATACCAATAGATGACGCCACTCTATTCTATCAGGTATGTTCTTTGCGGTCCGGCTGCTCTTTTGATAATCTGGATGCTTGACGGAAAATTACGTGTTGCTTTAGAATATTTGTCAGAGTAATGTTTGTTCACTGACTTATAAAGGTACCCATCGTATTTACACTATGAGGAGAGCTGATGGATAGTGTGGAAGGACGCCGCTCCGCAATCGCGGCTTATATCAATGAGATGAGCAGTGTGACATTCGGGCAGATCAAGGAGGCTTTTCCCGATGTATCCGATATGACGATCCGGACTGATCTGAAAGCGCTCGATGAAGCGAAAAAAATTGTCCGCGTTCATGGAGGGGCAAAGTCTGTAGAGACAGTGATCGGGAACGATGACCTGCTCGGAAAGCGCGCAGTACAGAATGTGGATGCGAAACAGGTCATTGCGGAAAAAGCTGCCGGATTTGTGCGGGAAAATATGACGATCTTTGTCGATTCGGGCAGCACAACGACTCTGCTTGCGGCACAGTTTCCGGACGTGCGCTGTCTGATCATTACGAACAGCATCAGCTGCGCGGTCGAATTTGCCCGCCTGAAAAAAGCGCGGGTGTATGTCACCGGCGGCCAGCTGAACCGAAATTCGCTCAGCCTGACCGGCACCAGCGCAGTGACAGAGCTCCTTCAGATTCATTTTGACCTTGCATTTCTCGGTGCGACCAGTTACCGGTCAGATACCGGATTTACCTGTGAGTCGCTGGAGGATAATGTCGTAAAGAGAATGGCGGTCAGCAGAGCTACGGAGGTGGTCGTCCTTATGGACTCATCCAAAGTCGGGAAGAAGGGATCGTTCACGATGTGCGATCTGGCCGATGCGAGTGCCATTGTCTCAGACGATGCATTGCCGGAGAAGTTTCTTGAGGAGTGCAGGGAAGCGTCTGTTAAAGTCTATTAAGGAAGCACCGGGAGGCTGTCAGGACCGGGGGTACAATGCCTTTGTTTTGGGACACCTCTCAGGCGTAAGCTTTTGAAAAAGCGTTGTTTTAGCGTCGTGCAAGCGTTGGCAGCACGACGCTTTTTTCAGAGAAGGCAATGCGGGTATGTTTCGATGCTCGGACAGGAAGTGCAGCGGATTACTGATATCCGCTTTCCCATATACAAAGAGCGAGGAGGCACAAAAGAAATGTTCAGAACAGTTACACGTTTTAAGCAGGCGCTCTCCGATACGGAATGCCGTGAGATCCTGAAAAATGAAAAGCGGGGCGTCCTGTCCGTTCTCGGCGACGACGGATATCCGTATGGCATGCCGATCAATTACTGGTATTCGGAGAAGGACGGCCGTATTTATTTTCACACAGGGAAGAAAGGGCATCGGACGGATGCCATTCGAAGATGCGATAAGGTGTCGTTCTGTGTCTATGACGAAGGATTCGTGCGGGAGGGCGAATGGGCGCTCAACATAAAGAGTGTCATTGTATTCGGGCGGATCCGTATTGTGGAGGACCATGAGGAGGCGATCAGGATCTGCAGAGAGCTGAGCTATAAGTTCACGGATGACGCGGAGTATATCGAGGGTGAAGTGCGGCGCAGCGGGCCGGGTGTGATGGTACTCATGCTGGTTCCGGAGCATATGACGGGGAAGATCGTGAATGAATCCTGATTTTGGGAAGACAGACAGCTTACAGATGCAGGATGATCTTCATTTTTATGTAAAATGATGTGCATAATTTATCTTGACATGGTCTGCTTTAACGTGGTAAACTGCTAACAACCTAAAACAAACCGCAGATGAAGAGGAGTACCTTTCGAAACCGGTACAGAGAGCCGTGGATGGTGGAATCACGGCGCGGGGAAGAATGGGAAGTGGGCTTCGGAGGGCGAACTGAACCGGCGACGGTAGGGGAGACGGAGTGGGAACTTCGTGAACAACATCCCGCATATGTCTGTATGCATGAGAGGGCGGAGAAATCCGTCAAGTTGGGTGGCACCGCAGGAATTTCAAGTCCTGTCCCGACAGTTCGGGACAGGACTTTTTTATGTTCCGGGAAATGAAAGTATTTTCCGGTGCAGATGGTTCAGCCCGTTTTCTCTCATTTACCGCAGCGGGATTCTAGAGAAAGGAACTGCTGCGGCCCTGCAGATGGTCATGAAGGATCATCTCAGGGAGAGCAGCCTCCGCATGAAGGGCGGCGGGCTGTATCAAATCAGAGCCCCGCGAACGGGACTTGTATTTAAGGAGGATTGAATCATGACAGAGACAACGAAAATTCCGTACAAGATCTATCTTTCAGAAGATGAGATGCCGAGAGACTGGTATAATGTCCGGGCGGATATGACGAAAAAGCCCGCTCCGCTCCTGAATCCCGGAACCGGTCAGCCGATGACAGCCGAGGAGCTTGGCGCCGTGTTCTGCAAGGAGCTCGTAGAGCAGGAACTGGATAATGATACACGCTTTATTCCCATTCCGGATGAGATCCGCGATTTCTACAAGATGTACCGCCCGTCACCGCTCGTCCGCGCGTACTGTCTTGAGAAGAAGCTCGACACGCCGGCAAAGATCTATTATAAGTTCGAGGGAAATAATACGTCCGGCTCTCACAAGCTGAATTCCGCGATTGCACAGGCTTACTACGCAAAGCAGCAGGGCCTTCGCGGCGTCACCACAGAGACCGGGGCCGGTCAGTGGGGGACGGCCCTCTCCATGGCCTGCGCGTATTTTGAGCTGGACTGCAAGGTCTACATGGTCAAGGTCTCCTACGAGCAGAAGCCGTTCAGACGCGAGGTCATGCGCACGTACGGAGCATCCGTGACACCGTCCCCGTCCATGACGACGGAAATCGGAAAGAAGATCCTCGCGGAGCATCCGGGAACGACCGGAAGTCTTGGCTGCGCAATCTCTGAGGCTGTAGAAGACGCTGTGACGCACGAGGGATATCGCTATGTACTGGGGTCTGTTCTGAACCAGGTCCTTCTTCATCAGTCTGTGATCGGCGTTGAGACGATGACGGCTCTGAAGAAGTACGGCATAAAGCCGGATATGATCATCGGCTGTGCCGGCGGCGGATCGAACCTCGGCGGACTGATCGCTCCGTTCATGGGCGAGAAGCTCCGCGGTGAGGCGGATTACGATATTGTTGCCGTCGAACCGGCGAGCTGCCCGAGCCTTACGCGCGGCAAATATGCGTATGACTTCTGTGATACCGGCATGGTCTGCCCGCTCGCGAAGATGTACACACTTGGCAGCGGTTTTATCCCGTCCCCGAATCATGCAGGCGGTCTCCGCTACCACGGAATGAGCCCGGTCCTTTCAGAGCTGTATGACCAGGGAATGATGCGGGCAGTCTCCGTTGAGCAGACATCCGTCTTTGAGGCAGCCGAGATGTTCGCCCGTGTTGAAGGTATTCTTCCGGCTCCGGAGAGTTCACACGCGATCCGCTGCGCGATCGATGAGGCTCTCAGATGTAAGGAGACGGGCGAGGAGAAGACGATCGTCTTCGGTCTCACCGGAACGGGATATTTTGATATGGTCGCCTATGAGAAGTATCATAACGGCGAGATGACAGATTATATTCCGACGGATGAGGATCTCAAGCCGGGCTTTGACGGACTTCCGAAGATCTGAATCAATCAGGACAAAGAGAGACCGCTGTTTTGACGGTCATATGCTCAAAAGAGCAGTCTGAAAGACAGGCTGCACGTAAAAAAGTGCTGTCGCACGAACGCCTAGTGAGCAGATGGGGGTGCATCTGACCGCCGGAAGCTCCGGGAGGCGCTTTGTGCGCAGCATTTTTTTATCGGCAAAATTTGATTATCGGGTTCGCTAAGCGGTCCTGATAAGGTATACTTTAGGCATTCGAAACGCATGGAAACGCCGATGCTCCGAAGGAACACCGCTTTGCAGGGGGAGATTTGCATGGATCCTGTAAGACAGAGAAAAAAACTTGAGACCTGGCGCAACGGTCTTCTCGATCTTGGACGCCGCAACCGCATGATGAATTATCGAAGGACCAGGCGGGGCACGCTGCACATTACGACGCCTGATTTTGAGACGCTGTTTGCGAAGATCGCCGGCAGCACACGGGCTGTCCCTTTCAAAAAGCGGGTCGACGTGAGCCATGACGCCTATCTCACGGGCTTTTTTGCTCTCATGGACAGCCTGTCCGCACCTGTAGAGCTCGTGACAGGGGAGATCGGTTCCGATCTGCCGACAGAGGAAATGCAGAGTACGCTCAGGAACCTCCGCCAGAAGGCGAAGCTGTCCCTGGAAGAGCAGGGTATCAATATCCTCTATCTGAGCTTCGGCTTTCTGGAGTGGAAACAGAAGCCTTCGGAGCCGCCGCTTTCCTCGCCGCTAGTCCTGGTACCCGTCACGATCGAGCGAAAGTCGATCACGAGCGGCTTTTCTCTTCGCAGGCTTGATGAAGATATCGTTGTGAACCCGACGCTCGACTATGCTTTAAATACCCTTTTCGGGATCGATCTTCCTGATTTTGACCCCGAGGAGGGAATCCTCGCATATCTTGATCTTGTACAGGAGCTCGTACAGGACAGCGGCTGGACTGTGCATAAGGAAGCGGATCTGGGACTCCTTTCCTTCCTGAAAATCGTTATGTACAGGGATCTTCTGAAGTATGAGGACAGGATCTTTGAGAATCCGGTCATCCGGGCCTTCTGCGGCGATCCGTCCGGCCTGAAGCTGCCGGATGAGGATGCCGGGAATTTTGACCATGACGGGATCTCCTATCTTGAGAACTGCCAGGTCGTGAACGCGGACGCAAGTCAGCTGGACGCGATCCGTATGTCCAGACAGGGCGTCAGTTTTGTCCTCATGGGACCTCCCGGCACGGGCAAAAGCCAGACGATCACCAATATCATTGCCGAGGGACTCGCAGACGGGAAGAAGATTCTTTTTGTGTCCGAGAAAATGGCTGCTCTGAACGTCGTTCTGAACAGGCTGCGTGAGAGCGGTCTCGGCGATTACTGTCTGCCTCTCCACAGCTGCAAGACGGAGAAGAAGAGCGTAGTGCAGGAGCTTGCGAGAACACTGGATGAGCCGGTCGTCGCGGCGCCCGCTGAAGATTACCTTTCTATTGAGAGGGCCTTCCGGGAGAGGGAGGAGCTTCGGAAGTATTTTTCTCTGATGCACGGGGAACGAAGCCCTCTCGGGCACAGCATCTCGGAGGCAGTCAGCGAGCTCATCCGGCTTGAGGAGGAACCTGCGGTCATTCTTCCGGAATCCGGATCTTACTGCGCCTTTCGGGGGCAGGATTATGCTCTTCGCATGGAAGCGCTCGTAAAGTATCAGGATTTTTCGCGCAGGACCGGGGAAAATCCGTTCACGAACCCGTGGCGCGGGACTTCCATAAAGATGGTGACTTATGAGAGGATGCATGAGATCAGGGAGGTGTCAGCAGTACTTCTTAAGACGCTTCCGGCGCTTCGTGAGGAGGGAGACGGTACGATCGGCGGGATCCTTTCATTTTCAGAGGGGATCTGCGAGTATGAGGAACATTATGCCGGCGGCAGGAAATATGTCTCCCCGGTCTTTACGGAGGAGATGAATGCGGAGCTGGCAGAGCGTGATCTGGCAGGAGTCCGGAATGTGTACCGCGGTGCCGACGGGTGCGGTATTTCCGCGGAGGACATTAAGAGTCCGGACCGAAGAAAGATGACCTTTGAGGCGCTTGGCGGCGCCTTTCGTCTGGTGCGCGAGATCGGCGGATTTATTGAGCAGACAGCACGGGAGACCGGACAGGTGATCCCGTATACGGCAGAGGGAGTGCGCAGGATCGGCGAGCTTGCCGGGGTGCTGTCGATTCCTTACGCGATGCGTGCCGAGTGGTTCGGGGAGGGCGTGTATGAAAATCTCCTCGGGCTGGTCCGCGTCCGGAAAATGAGGGTCGGGATCGTAAACGGCAGCCGTGAGGATCTTCTGGCGGGATGGAAGGAGGAATTTCTCGGATTCGAGACCGGAGAGATCCTCGGGAGGTTCGAGAGGGAGTCCTCATCCTTTTTGAGAAGGCTTGGAGGCAGCTACCGGAGAGACCGGGCTCTTCTCCTCTCCATGCGGAAGGCCGGCGCGCCGGCTGACGACAGGTCGCTCCTTGCGGGGCTTCGCGCGCTCAATGCCTACCGTGAGGAAATCATCGGGCTTGTGAGCACCGAGGAACAGTGCGCGGGACTGCTCGGAGGATATTATCTCGGGGAAAATAC
>ODAI011115792.1_pt1 | contig 11886 bp, 14 predicted proteins | sample 1539321 | NCBI WGS metagenome assembly ODAI01 (sample SAMN02144231, study PRJEB22623) | gut metagenome | biome: sheep rumen | host: Ovis aries | place: New Zealand
CCGCAGCGGAGAGTTCGTTGTAGATAACGGTTCGCTCATAGCTGCGGTCGTTCAGGTTGGTTATGACGGACCCTGGATAGATATTTTTTAAGAGAAAGTCGAAGAAGGAGGAAGTCTGATATGCCAAATTGGGTTTTTAATAAGGAGGATGATGAATAATGGAAGTTGTTGTAAAGCTGCGTGTTAAGGAAGAATCTGTCCCTGAAGGAAAGGATATTCACAGTTATATCCGCGAGGAACTTGGCTGGCTTGAAGAAAGCGGCATTTTCCCGGAGGCGATAATGCCTGCCAAAACTGAGGAGGAAATGTTCGAGACGTTTTTGATAGGACGTAACGAGCTCCTTAACAGCTCAGTCGCCAGAGTATTAAATATGTTCCAATATACCGGCAATGAGGACGATAAATCCGAGTGTAACAATGAGCATGTTGGAAATGTAGCAGATATGATCTGCGAATACATTGAGCAGGAAATGGAATCCGAAGTATGTCGGCCGTTCAAGAGCGACGACGGCACTCCTTGTTATAAGACAGAGGACTGCAATCATCCGAACTGTCCGTTCAAGCTTCGCGAATAAGCTATTATCGGCAAAGAAAGCCTTGTTCCGGTATATCCGGGACAGGGCTTTTCGACATTTTTAGCGACATTGGGTGTAATACTTGAAAAAACTTCAGCTTTGTGCTATTATATAATAGACTTATAGAACTACATCAACCCTGATTTCAGGAGGATATACAGTCATGGCATTAAATAGTAAGATTATTATCATAAAACCCGAAAAAACACAGGATTTTTTGAACTTGAAGCCTAATTCCGAAGCTATAGAAAAGGCTAAGAAAACTATGGAAAAGTATGGTCATAACGCTACTCGAATCTATGGAAGAAAAGCAAAGTAATAAGAGCGGAGGTGCAATATGCCAACATCAAGCATTTTGGCAAGTTTTAATATAACCGACAAAAAGACAGCCGAAGCATTTGTTGATGCTTTGGAGCGTTCTGCCTCAGAGCCTAAACATAAGATTTCTGCACCTGCACCCGTGCATCTTGTCAAAAAGGAGCAGATATTAGAATTCTTTGGAAAAGGCGGTAACACAGCTAATGAATAAACAGACCAGTTGTTTTCGCTGTAAAGGCAATATGATAAACAATATGATCACTCACGTTGTTGATCATGACGGCAGCACGCTTATCGTCAAAAACGCGCCTTGCCTGGAATGTGAGAAATGCGGTGCAACATATTTTGAAGGACCTGTCGCAAAGCGCCTTGAGAAAATAATAGATAAACTGAAATCAATCAATGCTGAACTTGTCGTGGTGAAGTACACGGCGACCGACTAAGCATCAGACAATATACAGGAAATATATGATGATCGCAGATAAAGAAGTGCTGATATATCCCGCCTTGAATCCCAACGCTCCTCTTGTTATCCTTAACGCTTATGAAGGAGAGGGAGAGACGGTACATACCGAACTGCAAAAGCAGAAAATTCCGGATTTATCGTTTGCAGCCGTGAAGATACCAGACTGGAACACAGATATGTCCCCGTGGGCTATCCCTCCGGTGTATAAGAACGACGAGCCGTTTACGGGCGGAGCTGACGAATATCTCGAAAAGCTGACAAATGATATAGTACCGGCGGTTATAAGCGATATCGGCGGTAAACCGGCATATATCGCTCTTGCAGGATACTCGCTTGCCGGCTTGTTCGCGGTATATGCTATGTATCACACGGATGTGTTTTCCCGGATAGCAAGTGCGTCCGGCTCAATGTGGTATCCGCATTTTATTGACTATGCAAAGTCGAATAAGCTGACCAAAATGCCGGACAAGCTTTATTTGTCACTCGGAGACAAGGAAGCCAAGACCCGTAATCAGATAATGGCGACTGTAGAAAACAACACAAGAGAGCTGCACGACTATTACAGCTCCCTTGGGATAAATACACTATTTGAGATGAATGAAGGAAATCATTTCAAGGATGCCGCACTGCGTATTGCCAAAGCAATAGCTTGGATTGTAGAATAAAAAAGAAACGGAGAAAGTTATAAAAACCAAAAACTTCTATTTTAGTACGAAATCCCTGATTAAAAAATCGGGGATTTTTTATTTTTTCCTCATCGTTATCATAATACCGTACAGATAGCTATTGACGAACGGAGAATATGGCTACCGAGTAATGAAAAGACAGGAGTGATAATGAATGAAGTGGAAGAAGCGGGACGAGTGTATGACCATTGATGATGTTATCAAGCGGAATATCGGAGAGTTCAAGGAGAACTATCCCGAAACAAAGATCGTAAATCTCTCTGAGGCTGTCGAGCGCATCTACGCAGCTATACAGACCGGTGAGCTGATCACGATCTTCGGGGACTATGACGCTGACGGAGTGACAGGAGCCGCTATCCTCTGGGCAACTATCCGGATAATGAGCGGCACTGCACCTGTTATCAGGCTTCCGAGGCGTTTCAGCGAGGGTTACGGTTTCTCTATGACTGCCGCCGATGAAATGGACGAGGGTCTGCTTATAACCGTAGATAACGGTATTTCATCATTTGAGCCGATCAAAGCGGTTAAGGACAAGGGTATGTCGGTAATTGTGCTGGATCACCATCTGCCCGACGAAAGGATGCCGGAGGCGGATATAATCGTTGATCCGCACTGTTTCAAGCATGAACCCGATGATTTCGAGGACTGGTGCGGCAGTGGGCTTGCTTACAGAGTATGCAAGGAGCTGCTCAAGAAGCTGGGGAATGATGTGCTCAGAGCGAGGACAAACGCATATATCCAGCAGCTTGCCGCTGTTGGTACTGTCTGCGATGTCGTTCCGCTGGTCAGGGATAACCGTATGATCGTTATCAACGGTCTCAAGAGTATCAATATGATGCCCTGCAAGGGTATCGCGGCAATGCTCTCGATCACCGGAACGACCTATGTGGATGAAACCACTTGCGGCTATCTTATCGGCCCGATGCTCAATGCGTCTGGAAGAATGGAGGATGACGGTGCTTTGAGGTCTTTTGATGTACTTACCGCGTGCAACCGAGAGGGCGCTGATGATCTTGAAAGCACTGTAGGAGTGCTCGCAATGCTTAATGACAGGCGTAAGGCAGATGTTTCCGATGCTATGGAAATAGCACGGCAGGAGATAACCGAGACTGTCCCGCGGGGAGCCTATCCCTTTATTATCAGAAATGACAGTATCGGAGAAGGCATAGTCGGTATTATTGCCGGAAAGATAGCGGAAGAATATAAGGTTCCGACATTCGTGTTTACTTCCATTGGAAACGGATTGCTCAAAGGAAGTGCCAGAAGCTTTGGCAGCGTTCACATCAAGCAAATGATGGATGCGGCAAGCAAAGTTATAAAAAGCTATGGCGGACACGCTGGAGCCGGAGGTCTTATAGTTCACGAGGACGATCTGTTTGCGCTGTACACTATGATGCACAGATATATCGGGGATTACAAGGCGGAAATCTCAGATACTATCGAATACGACCTTGAGATCGACGCCGCAGATATACCCGCAGCATACACAGCAATCAGCAGATGTCGTTCGTTCGGTGAAGGAAACCCGAATATCGTGTTCAAGGTGAATAAGTTCGTGCTTTGTCCCAGAAAGGGCGAATGTTTCAGGAAAATGGGTTCAAATAAGGAACATATAAAGTTCTTTGGCAACAAGTTCTCTGCGATCGGTTTTGATATGACTGACAGATTCGATGAATCCATAGGTAAAACAGTCACTTGCGTGGGAACACTTACGGAAAACAATTATAGAGGATATTCCGAGATACAGGTGGAAATGCGTGATTTCAAGGTGTCTAATGACACCAAGGACACCGAACTCACCAAAAAGCTCAAGGAAAAGCTTATAGCGCTCGGAATATCTAACGATGAAAGGAAGGTAGTATAAAATGGATAAGAACGATACCAATAAGACGAAGTACCCGGCCCAGATGTGCAGCTTCAAGCGCAAGAACAAGGTTCTGGCTATTGACTGCCACCTTGACAGACAGGCTGAGGATGATCCGCCGCTGCAGATGCATGCGGGCTGGTCTCGCTACGGTATGTCGATCATCGACAAGAGCAAGGAGTCGACTATCGTGGCAACCGCGAATATTCCCTATTCAGAGGCAATAGTCGTGGCTCACAAGATGCTTGTGGTTTGCGATGATTTCCTTATCGGGCGTGATAAGACAGCTTCAAAGGCGAACGAGCAGTATGACGGTGCGGAAAACGAATCCGCTGCGGCATACGCTGTAACCTTCAAAGCCGGAAGCCTCAAAGGAAAGACTCCCGGTGAAGTCATACAGAGTGAAAACGGCTTAAAGACCATTGAGTCGCAGATAGCTTTCCTTCAGGCGAATCTTGCCAAGTTTCCGGACAATCAGAAGGTCATTGATGCCTGTAATACGGCTATCTCTGCATTTAAGGCCGGAACGCTTGAAGCTGCTCAGGATAATCCGAGAAACGGAACTCTCAAATGGGTACACCGTACTCCGATAAAGTTCCTGGAAAAGCGTAAGAATAAAGACGGTAAGTGCTTTATTTACGCATATACGATAACCTGTGATTATGAAAAGACGGATTATCCGTGGCAGATAGGTATAGTCAACGGCTATGCGGACATTACGCGAAAGGAAGACGGTTCGGTCAATATCTCGTCAAAGGTCTCAGACAGGCTGGAAACCTCGGTCAATCTTTCCAATGATGAGGGCATATACCTTGCTAAACGTATGGAAATGACGATCAGTGAGTTTGAAATGGTGAACTTCCGTCCTTTGTACAACGAAGTTAACGAGATGATGGAGGAGATATACTCCCAAAAGAGTGCATAACAGCACTCCCGCTTAAGGAGGCTTAAAATGAAAGTGACAGACAGCTTTTTGTGTGAATTAAGGAAAAGAAATGATCTGGCGGCGACTGTTTCGACATATATGCCGACAGAGCCTTCGGGCAGCGGATATATATGCCGCTGTCCGTTCCATAAAGGGATTGATCTTTCCTTTCATATTTTCTCCGATACGCAGACTTACCACTGTTTTGAGTGCGGAGCAAGCGGAGATGTGATCAGCTTTATATCCAGTATCGAGAAATGCGGATGCTTTGAGGCGGTCAGACTGCTTGCGGAGCGTGTCGAGCTTGATCCTCCGAACGAAGAATCTGATGACAAGACAGCCTTGAAACGAGCAAGAATGCTTGAGATGAACCTTGAAGCAGCCAGATATTACCGTGATGTACTGCACTCGGATATGGGCAAACGCGGAATGGACTATTTGCTTGGGAGACAGCTTACACTCGGCTCCATACGAAAGTATGGGCTGGGTTATGCTCCCGGCGGATGGCATGATCTGCATCATCATCTTAAGAATAAGGGATTTACCGAAACGGAGATGGCAGAAGCGGCACTGATTGTGCATAAAGGCAGCTCTGTTTATGATAAGTTCAGAGAGCGTGTCATGTTCCCGATAATCGACATCCGAGGCTGCGTAATAGGCTTTGGCGGTCGTACTCTGGAGAAAACTGCCCCCGCGAAGTACATAAACACGGATGAGACGCTTGTATTCCATAAGCGTGAAAACCTGTTTTCACTGAATTTCGCAGAAAAGTCCGCCGATAAGCGGTTTATACTCTGTGAAGGCTATATGGATGTCATAACGATGAATCAGGCAGGATTTGACGGTGCCGTGGCTACTCTCGGTACCGCTGTCACGCCTCAGCAGGCAAAACTCGTGAAGGAGCACGCCAAATCCGTCGTAATATCCTACGATTCCGATGAAGCGGGACAAAAAGCAGCTTCAAGAGCTATCAAGCTGTTTTCGGATATTGGAGTTGAGGCAAAAGTCTTGACTATCCCGGGCGCAAAGGACCCGGACGAGTATATAAAGAAATTCGGGTCTGTGCGTTTCGGTGAATTGCTGAATGGCTTACCGACAGCTACGGAGTATGTGCTTTCAAGGCTGCTGACAAAGGGCAATATGTCTGATGTCGTTAAATACCTTGCCGGACTGACTGATTCGGAGCGAGAGAAGCAGATGCCGACGGTAAATGTTCGGGAACCCGATATTACGGCAAATAGCGAGACAACTGTTGCTGAACCCAATGATGACGCTGTCGAAAAGCCTGTCTCGGAGCTTTCCAATGATGAGATACTGCGTATGATAGAGAAAGTCAGAAAGAAGCGTGGGAAGACATAACAGAAAGGAAATAATATGGATGACAGAGAGTTCAAGGAATGGATGTCGTTTCATTCCAAAAGGCTGGATAAAAAGTACTATTCCAAAGGAATGAGTACCTTGATACTTCACAAAAGAGCTATGTCCACGGCCTTCTCGGTCGTGGAGAACTTAAGGGGTATCGAATACTCGGATCTTGCGCTTACCGCCTACTTTATGATAAAGGACAGGCAGCTTGACGATCTTGCGAAAGATTACGAAAGGATCCTTGAATTGGCTATGGCTGATAAGGACAAGTTCGTCGGCAAGATCTACGAGTTTTATGTTAAAACGGGTGATAAGATAAAGAAGAACGGGCTTTACAAGAAGTTCTTTGAGCTGACCTCAATGTTCCTGAACACCGATCATTCGAATATGAATGAGGTCACTACCTATGTTTACAGGGCATATACTGATCTCTTGCTCAACACACATGAGTTTTTGAGGGAAAACAAGTTTGATATCAATAAAATGGCGGTCGGCGTCGATTCACACGGAAAGGTAATTGAAATAGACGATGCTTATCCATACCTTGATTTCCCGATGACGGAGATCGAACATGAACTGTTTTATATAGATTTCATAGATTTGAACTATGCTCTCAAACAGCATTACGGCAAATACGGTTATAATATTGATGACTCAACTGATGCGGCTATGCTCGGAAATATGTGCAGAGCTTACTCGAATACTGTTCTCTCAATGACACCGTATATGACTGAATACACAGTCGATGTATTGCCAAGAGCCAGATTCAAACCTGATATTTTGTCATATTTGGACAGGATACCTGTTCCGACCGGAGACCCCGATTTCCGAGAAATACTGAAACACAGAAGGCGGACACTTCCGGCTAATGGTGTAAAAGTACATTTTGACAATAGTTTGTTGTATCGTGATATGCTTCTCAAAGAAGTATATCATGAGGACGCGGTCATTTGTTTGTTTCGTATTGAAGCAGAGCCCGGTGAAATATCCGGATTCTATAACACTCAGACCGGACAGTTCTCATCGCCGTTTCATATGAATGTCGAAAACAAGTTCCATTTCGGAATGAGCGTTGAGCGTCTGTTCTTGTGGGCATATTCGGCATTTTCGACCGATGAGATGCTACCGACGACGGAATCATACAGGAAAAGCCTGCTTGATCCGTTTGCAGAAGTATCGTTCACATCTATCCCCGGAAAGCTGAGAGTGCCAACAAATTGCCGACATATACGCTCTATTGCAGGAAAAGAAGGCTATGAGAGTACGATGAAGCATATTAACGGGTATATCAGGAAGCTGCCGGACGGTCAGACCGCCTCGGAAAAGGCAGTCGCAATAGCCGAATCCCTCGGTTATTCGCTTGCTCCCGATGAGACTTATGTATGTCCGTTTGAAAGAGCGTCGTGGATAACTCGAATTAACCGGTAGTTATAAAAATGAAAAAGCAGGGAGTACCTGCTTTTTCTATTGCGTTCTTTGCTATACTACTTTCTTACAAAATAATAATTGTTTTCATCGGAGCGGGGTTCATCAAAGTGATACCCGCCCCATTTAAAGTCTTTAGCTTGTTCTGGCTCTTTTGCGTTGTTCTCAGCAAGAAATCTTACCATTTCACCTCTTGCCATTTTGCAGTAAACACCTTTCTGAACGACCTTATCCTCATTATCAGGGTCAAGCTCTCCGAAGATGAAGGTGATATATCTGTTTTCGGAATGCAGATATTTTTCGACACATTTGGAATATTCGGTTGACGCAAGATTGATTATCGTGTGACTGTCATCAACTATTTCACTGTAAATGGAATCGCCCCAGAAGCTGTACAAGTCGTGATAACCGTTCATATTTATCTTTGCCTGCATCTCTAACCTATAGGGAACAACTCCGTCCATAGGCTTCAATGCTCCGTAAAAGCCTGAAAGGATACGAAGATGCTGCTGGATATACTCATATTGAGCAGTCTCAAACACAGTTGAGCCCATATATGTATATTGGATTCCGTCGAAAGCGAGAATAGCGGGAGTAAGCTCCTTGCGCAGCTCCATAGTTTCAAACCGCCTTGAATTCAGGACGGCGATTTTGTCGTTGCAGTTCCACAGCTTCTTCTGTTCATCATACGACAGACTGTTTATCCATTGTTTCAGAAGTTCAGCTTTCTCAAGGAAAACAGGGATGCCGGTATTCTCGAATGTATCGGTATCTACCTTCATTTGTTTTGCGGGTGATATAATTATCCTCATAGGCGGTCCTCTGGTTCCGATATAGAAGTTCTACCATGATCCGTTTAGCAAAACGACTATTGTCACGCTGTTGGATTTTGATTTTTAATACCGCATATCATTAGTAACCTTGTCAAGATATTCTGCTTGTTTAGCACTGTTTAGGTTCTCAAAAGTGGGAACAATCATATCTCCGGCGATAGAAAACCGCTGAGGCATAAGATGGTTGGCGTATTTATAGTCTATGTCAACATAATCGTCGTCCAAAGTCACCGTTATCGCGACGAGTTCGTTATGGGGCTGCTGAAGTCGGCCTCTTTTGATGTACTCCTGCAGCTCCTCGTCAGAGATAATACCGCCGTTCACGGTCACTTTTACTTCCTGCATGTCTTCTTGCTCCTTTTTCTACAGCAATATATTTTTATTTTAACATAATACCTCAGATTTTTCAAGTCTTTGTATTGACAAATATCGGAGCCATTGTTGCAAAATCGGCAGATATGTGATATAATGCAATAATGAATGAAAAAACAAAAAGGAGTCTTTATGACATTCCATGATATTTATGCCGTTGCCGATACCCGCCCGAGATGCTATTTCAGCTTTGAGGATGAGGAAGATCAGTACTTTGAGCACGGATTTATACATCTTTACGGTATCCCGGATAACCTTTCTGAGAGCGATGTCGAGAACATCTACAACGGCGGCAGCGATAAATCCGTATATATCGGGGAGATAATAGGCACACTGATCCTCGGAAATCAGATGTCCGAGGACGGTGAGGATTTCCTGATGCTCTGCGACGACATGAGCGCTGACCTCTCGTATGTAGCGTCATCATTCATATATGAAGACCTGATCGACGTTAATATAGGTGTTTTAGCTGATATTTATTATATCTACGAACTTGAAATGGAGAAGGGTTACGATGACAATGAGCTAAAGCAGGAAATACTTGAAAAACTACCGTATATACTGTTCAGACTGTATCATGTAAAACCGCAGTATCTTGCTTATTATCCACTTCCGCTTGATAAATCCGACGCTGACGCTCTAATCCCCAAGCACAGCGTTTCGGTAAAGCTTGACCCCAAGATAACGGCTAACGGTGTGCCTGCGGATAATGCCAACATTCTTTTGAATGATGACGAGCTGGACACCCTTGTAGAGGGAAATGCTCCGTATCCGGTTTCCGCAAAGAACACCGAGCTTTGGAAGTTTTATGAGAGCTGCAGGTTTGAGGAAATAGGCAATACAAGAATGTTATATAAGGAAATTGAATAGGACAAGGAGGATGACTCATGATCAAGATAGCATTTTTCGACACTAAGGAATACGACAAGGCATCATTCGCGCGTTACGAAAAGCCGGGTGAGATCGAGTTCAAATTTCTCGAAACGAAGCTGACGGAGGATACCGTTGAGCTTGCGAACGACTGCGATGTGGTATGCGTTTTCGTGAACGACACCGTAAACGACAAAGTTATTGACAAGTTATACGCGAGCGGCACTAAAATGATCGCACTTCGCTGCGCAGGGTATAACAATGTCGATGTTCAGCACGCATACAGGAAGATACACGTTTCGCACGTTCCCGCGTATTCGCCGTATGCAGTCGCGGAGCATACCGCAGCACTTCTGCTCACATCTATCCGCCGCATACACAAGGCATATAACAGGACGAGAGATTTCAACTTCTCACTAAGCGGGCTCACCGGATTTGATCTGCACGGCAAGACTGTTGGTGTTATCGGAACAGGTAAGATCGGAAGGATATTTGTTGACATCTGTCGCGGCTTCGGAATGAATGTTATCGCTTATGACGCATATCCCGCAGCGGACAGCGGCATTAACTATGTCACGCTCGACGAGCTTTTTGAACGCAGCGACATCATTTCTCTGCATTGTCCGCTGACAGAGGAAACCAAGCACATGATCAATGCCGCCGCTATCGAAAAGATGAAGAAGGGTGTTGTTATACTCAACACATCGAGAGGCGGCCTTATCGATGCTGAGGCTCTGTTGGAAGGCATCAAGGCTCGTAAGGTCGGTGCCGCCTGCCTTGACGTTTACGAGGAAGAAGCAGACATCTTCTTCGAGGACAGGTCGGGACACATTCTCAATGATGAACTCCTGTCGCGGCTTATTTCAATGCCTAATGTTATAGTTACATCACATCAGGCATTCCTGACAGAAGAAGCGCTGAACAATATTGCCGAAACAACTATCAACAATATCCGCTCGTACTTTGAAAACGACGGTATCTGCGACAATGAACTCTGCTATCGCTGCGGGAATATCGAAAACTGCAAGAAAGCGCGTAAGGAAAGGTGCTTTTAAATAATTGAACGATTTTAGGAAAGAGACTACAGAAAGAATTGAATAACATATTTCAGGATAAACACTATAAAGCTATCCTCGCGATTATTTGCGCGGTCGGGTGGTCAATGGCATATCCACTTATAAAAGTGGGTTACGGCATATTTGAAATATCAGCTGATGATCTGGGAGGAAAGCTGCTGTTTGCCGGTGTGCGTTTTCTGCTGGCAGGATTGCTTGTTTCCGCGTTTTGTGCCTGCAGGAAAACAAAACTTGATCTTAAAGCCAGGAAAGATATTTCGTGGCTGCTTCTTCTGGCGCTTGTCAACACTGCACTTCACTATATGTTCGCGTACATAGGGCTCAGCAATAACACGAGCGGTCGATCAACGATACTTGACTCTATGAGCGGATTTTTCCTGATCTTTTTATCCACTGTGTTTTTTGCCGACGACAAGCTTAATAAACGAAAAGTGATCGGCTGTGTAATGGGATTTGCGGGAATTGTGCTTATAAACGTCGAGCCCGGTGGAAACTTTTTTGAAAACATCACATTCGGCGGGGACGGAATGATTCTTCTTAACGCTCTTTGCGGAGCCTTCGGCGGTGTCATCACAAGGGTCGTTTCGAAGAAAATGAATATCATGTCCGCGACAGGCTACAGTATGGCAATAGGCGGCGCGTTGTTGGTGCTGGCGGGGTTATGCATTGGTACTTCCGGCGCATGGAATTTGCAGATCGGCGGTATTGTCGTGCTGACGGCGCTGGTGCTGATCTCGGCAGTCTGCTTTGCGATATATAACGAATTGCTCGCTGTTTATCCTATCAGTGAGATCGCGATCTATAACGCGCTTATCCCCGTTTTGGGAGTAATGTTTGCTGCGCTGTTCCTGAACGAACCGCTGAAATGGCAGTATTTCGTAGCTGTCCTTCTGGTAGCTGCCGGAATTTGTATCGTTAATAAAAAACTGCTTCATTTTAATGAAAAATGATAATAAGAATATAAGCCGATAAATCGGGATTTATCTTAGAGATAATTGATGGACGAGAATTACCAGAATATATGACAATGAATAAGGGGAAGATATGTGGCTGATCATGGCGGCTTTGTCCGCGCTCTTTGCCGGACTTACGGCGATACTTGCGAAATGCG
>ODAI010040286.1_pt1 | contig 11884 bp, 13 predicted proteins | sample 1539321 | NCBI WGS metagenome assembly ODAI01 (sample SAMN02144231, study PRJEB22623) | gut metagenome | biome: sheep rumen | host: Ovis aries | place: New Zealand
GTTTTTATTCATCATGTGGAAGCCGCTGATCACCGCGTCAGGAGCTCCGCCGTACAGCTCACGATATCGATCCAGAATATTGAGGATCCCGTGGTGCGCGCACCCCGACAGCAGCACATTTCTGCTGCCTTCGCTGATCACAAGACACTGCTCATGCCGGAAGTCGTCCTGTACAAGTCCCTCCTCTGTCTTCATCTTCAGCCCATGATTCGCTGAAGATACCGGATGTTCATTACCAATGCCGGTAAAGAGGGACAGCTCGCTGTCGATGCGGAAGATTCCTTTCTCCGCACCGCCTTCGGCCTCTTCCCGGCCCGGGAGAGGAGCCGCATCAACGATCACTGCCTGGGGAAGCTCCCGGATCTTCTTATCAAGGCCGATATACTCGATCTCGCTGCCCCTGTTGGAAGAATAGAAATCCCCAAAGGCTTCCTCCTGCAAATAGATCTTCGCGGTTGGATTGATCTTTACGAAGGGCAGGATCCCGCCGCCATGATCATCATGCCCGTGACTGATCACAACCGTGTCCACCTGTGTAAGGTCGATCCCCAGCTTCTCCGCATTTTTGATAAACAGGTCTGACTGACCTGTGTCCATCAGAAGCTTGTGGTGCTCTGTCTCGATATAGAAGCACAAACCATGCTCAAAACCACAGCCTGAAGCCCCTTCTGTGTTTTCCGCGAGATTGATGATACGCATTAGTGTTTCTCCTTTACCTGCTTTCCATATAAACTCAGGATTTGATGCGTTTCCCGTTACTCCCATATGTCGGGCATCTCACAGGAAGGATGTACAGTGCCTGAAGATCAAAACAATGCAAGGGCACATTGACAAGTCAGGGACCGCTCCATTACCTTTTGACCTTCACATCATAGTAAGTATAGTATAACACAAGCGTGACAAAGGGGACGGTCCTTCGCGGCGTATGGGAGTCATGGGGACGGTTCCGGGTCCCCTTGACCCGCAAAAGCAGTTCTCTCGAAAACGCCGGTGGATGCTGTTATTAAGTATACAATAATATATGCGAATTTAATCAAAATAATGTTAATGTTTTAAACCTTGCCACTCCCTTTTGTCACGCTTCCCCTTTGTCATTTTGGCTTTTCAAAATGTGCGGAAAGGGCACTCCCTTTTGTCACTCCCTTTGTCATGCCCCTGGCTGGTTGCTGTATCCATTTCTTTGCGGTAAGATAAAAGATATTCACCATGGTTTTGTGGCAGACTGGAGGCGTGCAGCGACGGGCTTTCGGCCATGGCTGTCTATAACATGATCTACCTGCTCTTCATCTCATTTCCCCTGGGCATGAGTGCAGTGATCCGCATGCTGACCAGCGTATTTGTGGGAGAAGAGGACAGGGATTCGATCCTGGATCTGGTCAGGATCACATTGACCAGCGTCCTGGCGGTCACCCTGGCGATCGGAGCGGCTGTTTTTATCATGTCCGATGACCTTGCCGCCCTGTATTTCCCGGACTTATCCTCGGATGTCTTTGAACTGACGCGCCAGCTTCTGGCGGTCTTCGCTGTCAGCATTCCCCTGGTACTGGTCACCTCCTGTACGTCGGATTTTTTTCAGGCAGTCGGGCACATCGCCTTTGTAAATGTTATTTCCATATCAGATGGCTTTCTGGCCATGGTCATACCGACCTTTTTTCTAGCTCCCCTCCTGGGAGCGACAGGCGTCTGGATCGCACTTTTCGTCGGCAGCGTCGCGGTTGCCCTGTTAGAAGCATTTTACTCCGTCCTGCGCTGCCGGTCCTTTTGCGGACACCTCCCCCGTAAACTCGATGAGTGGCTCCTTCTCCCCTGGTCTTCAGGGAGGATGACAATCCCCGCATGACCTTTACACTGAGGGAAATGGAAGACATCTCCCGCGTTGCGGAAGAGGCGGAACAGTTTTGCAAAAATAATGTCGCAGACCGCAGAACCGCTTATTACTCAGCCCTCTGCCTGGAGGAGATGGCGCGGAATATCATACAGCACGGGTTCGGAGACGACCCACAGCATGGAACCGGAGGCCGGCAGGCAGGCGGTGCTCCGGCTCAGAGTTCCGCCGGAGCTGCAAAACGGGAAGCCAGCAAGGCTGCTGCACAGCACGCCGGCAGGAGTGCCGGACAGCATACCACCCGGGCCATTCACCCGCATAGAGCCCGAAGGCTGCTGAAAAAGCATTCGATCCAGGTGGTAATCGTAACCCGGCCCGAAAATATCGTACTGCGGATCAAAGACGACTGCAGACCCTTCAACCCCGTCGAACGGGCCCGGCTGGCATCCGGTGAAGATCCTGTGGCCCATATCGGCATCAGGATGGTCTTCCGGCTGGCGGAAGAAGTGGATTACCAGAACCTTCTGGGGCTGAATGTGCTGACCATCCGCCTGCCGCGTGATCCGGGAGCCGCATCCCGAAAAGGCTGAAAAAATGAAAGACAATACTAAGAAAGACCGATTTGGCATTATTGAATACGATCAGGCAGATCCACTGCGCTGGGACGGTTTTGTTTTTGAAAACAGATATGGCTTTGTCTACTATAGATATGAATATTTAAGGGCGGACCAGAAAGAGGATACGATCAATAAATCTTTTGCGGTGATCGATCATGCGACAAATCATATACTTGCCCTTTGTCCTCTTTTTTTCAGGATCGTCGATGAAAAGATCACGGACGTTTACTGCCGCAGCGGGATCCTCGTAAAGGATGATCTGGGAAATAACTTAAGAAGCAAGCTGGCAAAATATATTTTCACATATTTAAACAGCTGTCTGGAGAAATCTGAGAACAAAACGTTTGAAGCCGAGATCCCGGCCCTGGCCATCCTTGACCACGACCATCTGAGGGTGAACCCCCTTATACATTTCGGGTTTAAACCGGGCATCCGATACACCTGGATCACCTGCATCAGGGACGATCCTGAAATCCTGATGTCGAAATTCGAGCCGTCCACCCGCGCCGACATCAGAAAGCTGGACCAGGGAAATGAATTCTGCTTTGAAGAGATCCTGGACGCTGATAAGACGCAAAAAGACCGCTTCGGCGACCTCCTGTCCCTGTGCAAAGAGACCTATTCCAGAAACCATGCCAGTGCAAGATCCGACGATTACTACAGGAACATTTATTACAATCTGGACGAGGGCTATAGAAGGATTTTTTTCCTGCGGAACAAGGAAGACGACAAGGCAGTCGCCGCAGCAGTTTTTTTCATTTACCGCAATAAAGCCCACTATGACATCGGCGCATCGATCACTCACAAAGTCAGAGGAACCGGCAAACTGCTGATCTACAAGTCCTTTCTGAAGCTGCGCGATTCAGGAATTGACTACGTCGAAATGGGCGGAGCTTATCCCTATCTGCCCGTGAGCAATAAAAAAAGAGGCATCAGCGACTTCAAAAAGAGTTTCGGATGTACATTGTACCCTATGTTGTTGGGGGAATTTATGAGTCAGGTATGAGTCAGGGGTGAGTCAGGGGGGACGGTGAGTCAGAGGGGAAACCGTCCCCCCTGACTCACCGTCCCCCTGACTCGCTGACTACCGCTGATCTGGAGGAGAGAAGATTATGAAAATTGGAATCATCGGCACAGGTTTTATTATCCGGGAAGCGCTGACGGCCATGTCCGAGGTGCCGGAGATAGCCCTCGGGGCGATCTTTGCCCGGCCGGGGAGTGTGCAGAAGGGGCAGGCGTTTGCGGAGGAGTTCGGCATTGAAAAGGTGTATACGGACTATGACGAGCTTCTGCGGGATCCGGAGATCGACACTGTATATGTAGCCAATATTAACCTTGTTCACTATGAGTATGGGAAAAAGGCGCTTCTGGCCGGCAGGGATGTCATCATGGAAAAGCCTTTTGTGACCCTTGCCGCGCATGCGCAGGAGCTTGCGGATCTGGCAGAAAGCAGGGGGCTGTTTATTTTTGAGGCGGTGACGACCCGCAACTGCCGGATCATGGAAAAAATGCGGGAGCTCCTGCCCGGGATCGGCCGCGTCCGCATGATACAGGCCAACTACAGCCAGTATTCGAGCCGCTATGACCGTTATCTGAGGGGAGATGTCGCGCCTGCTTTTGACCCGGCGGCCTGCGGGGGAGCCCTCTATGATCTCAATGTCTATAATTTCAATATGGCGGTCGCTCTTTTCGGCCCGCCCGCCGAGGTCTCTTATCTGCCCAATTACGGCTTTAATGGAATAGATACTTCCGGCATTGCAACTCTCCGCTACGAGGACTTTGTCGGTGTGTTGTCCGCGGCAAAGGATTCGGACAGCCCGTCCCACTTTACAGTACAGGGCGAGAGGGGCTGGATCCAGATTCCCGGCAAGCCCAACGAGTCTGAGCGGCTCCGCTGGTGCATTGATAAGGAGGAGGGGGAGTTCATCCCGGTTCCTGATAAAAACCGGATGGTGCAGGAATTTAGGAATTTCTCCCGGGCTGCCGCTGAAAAGGACCATGCCTTTGCGGAGCGTGAGATCAGGATCACTCTCGATGTCATGCACGCGATCGAAAAGGCCCGTCTGTCCGCCGGAATCCGCTTCCCGTCAGATCCGGTATAAAGCAGGAGAGTATAAAGCAGGAGAGTCAGGGGGACGGTGTGACAAGGGGGGGTGACAAGGGGGCAGGCACTCTGTCACAGTACTGTGACAGAGGGCCTGTCCCCTTGTCACACTCCCTTGTCCCTCGTCCCCCTGACTCATTAAAAAAAGGTGACCACTTGATGTGGTCACCTTTTTGTGTCTGTAAGATTGCCGGATCCGCTCACTTTCCGAAGCGGCTTTTGATGCCCCGGGTCAGCTTCTGGCCGGCCGAGAGGGCGCGCACCAGGTGGTCCGCCGGCATGTGTTCTCTGCAGGCGCGGAGCATTGCCCTGGTGTTTTTTCCCGCGGAGAAGCGGAAGGAGCCGTTTCTTTTGGTTTGTACTTCAAAGCGGGGGATCCATTTCCCGCCCAGGTATACGTCCGCGACGATATAGGAGATTTCCTCCCAGGGAATCTGGATATAGTTTTCGACGTTTCGATCATCGTAGAACTCGAAGGATTTGTCTCCGATCATGATCTTGCCGTATTCCTGGATTCCCTTGAATGAGGTTCCCCTGCAGACATAGTCAACCTGTCTGTTCATCGATTCCGCCATGAATGAGCTCCCTGTGTCTTCCTTTAAAAATGAGTCATTGCCATGGGTCAGGAGAACCGTCCCAATGACTCAGTCCCCATGACTCAAGTGACTCGTCAATGAGTCAAGAGAACCGTCCCCGTGACTCACCCGTGACTCACATGAGGCCGATTGCGTGGAAGACGATACCTACGACAAAGAGGCCGAGGATGATGGCGATCGGGGAGATCTTCTTTTTAAGCAGGTACATGCACAGGAAGGTCAGGAGCAGGGCTGAGAGGCCGGGGACCAGGGAGTCCAGGTTGTCCTGGAGTGTGGTCACGGAGGTGGGGTTCAGGGACAGGCCGGCTGCCTGCTGTTCCAGGGCCATCTTGATGCCTTCCGCTGTGCCGCCGGGGATCTTGGACCAGTCGATGTATGCGCCCTCGGAGAGTGCGACCTCGGAGACCTTTATGGGGAATTTGACGGAGACCCAGCGCTGGACCAGGGCTCCCAGGACGAACATACCCAGGATGGAAGCGCCGCTCGTGACCTTCTGGAGAAGGCCGCCGGACAGGTCCTTGGTGATGGCTGTACCGGCCTTATAGCCGAACTCCTGTGTGTACCACAGGAAGGCGTAACGGATCACGTTCCAGAGTACGAAGAAGAGGATGGGGCCCAGGATGTTGCCTGTCAGGGCGAAGGATGCGGCCAGGGCGCCCAGGATAGGACGTACGGTGAACCAGAAGATAGGATCGCCGACACCTGCCAGAGGTCCCATCATACCGACCTTGACACCCTGGATGGCTGCGTCGTCGACGGGCGCGCCGTTTGCGCGGTCCTCCTCAAGGGCGAGCGTGACGCCGAGGATGGGGGCGCCCACATAGGGCTGGGTGTTAAAGAATTCCAGGTGGCGCTTGAGGGCGGCCGCCTGCTCTTCCTTTGTGGAATAGAGTCTCTTGATGGCAGGGATCATGGCATAGCAGAAACCGCCGTTCTGCATACGCTCATAGTTCCAGGAACCCTGCAGGAAGGTGGAACGCCAGCAGACTGCCACCCTGTCTTTCTGAGTCAATTGGACTTTCTTTTCATTTTCTGCCATTGCGTATTTCCTCCTTCTCAATAATCATTCAGGATATCGCCAAGGGGATCGCCGCTGCCGCCTGCTGCTCCGCCGCCGGCGCCGCTGCCGCCTTTTTCAGAAAGGTTCAGATAGATAAACGCGAGTGCGACCGCAATGATGCCGAGGCCGATCAGGGTCAGGTTGGTGACTGCCGCAAGGGCGAAGCCGATGAAGAAGAAGGGCCAGACCTCTGCGGTTGCCATCATGTTGATGACCAGCGCGTAACCGACTGCGACGACCATGCCGCCGCCGATGGCCATGCCTTCTGTCAGCCATGCGGGCATGCTTCTGAGCAGGCCTTCGACGACCTCAGCGGGAACGACGCAGAGCGCTGCCGCGGGGATCGCGATACGAAGGCCCTGCATGAAGATGGCTGCCCACTGCAGGATCTCGATCCTGCGGAAATCCGCATTCTCCGCTGCGGCATCCATGCCGTGGACGATCGGGACTGCCAGGGTACGTGCGATCATGGTCAGGAAGAGGCCGGCGACTGCCAGGGGGATGGCCACTGCGATCGCAGTGGAAGCGCCGTTCGCGCCCTGTCCGCTCTTCATCAGGATGATGGCGCTGGCGACGGAAGCGAGCGCTGCGTCGGGAGCGACTGCCGCACCGATATTTGCCCAGCCCATAGCGATCATCTGAAGGGAGCCGCCCAGGATGATGCCGGCTGCGGGCTGTCCGCACACGATGCCGATCAGCGTGCAGGCCACAAGGGGCTGATGAAACTGGAATTCATCCAGGATGCCTTCCATGCCTGCAAGAAAAGCGACGATAATAACCAACACTATTGATATAGCGTTCATAAGTACCTCCAAATATGTTTACATACTAGCGCATGCTGCCATGGATGTTACAGATTCTTGAGCTCAGTACGCGCTTTTTCCACGATGGCGTCCATGTCCTCCCTGCTGTCAGCGGGAACCTTGCGGACGTCAAACTTGATGCCGAGTTTCTTGAGCTCGTCGAAGGTCTTGACGTCTTCCGGTCCAAGGGAGAGGACCTTGTTGACCGCGACCTTTCCGAGTGAATGCGCCATGGACCCGACATTGAGCTCCTTGATATCGACGCCGCCCTGGATCGCGCGGAGCGCATCCTGCGGGGTCTCGAACAGAAGCAGGGCTTTGGTGGCACCGAAACGGGGATCCTTGGAAACCTGAATGATCTTGTCGATCGGAACGACGTTGGCCTTGATTCCGGGCGGGGCCGCCTGCTCGATCAGGGTCTTTCTCAGCTCATCATGCGCAACACCGTCAGAGCAGACGATAATGCGGGTCGGCTGTGCCGATTTGGACCAGGCCGTCGCAACCTGTCCGTGAAGAAGACGGGAATCGATCCGGGCGAGCGCGATCTTGATATGGCCGTCGCCGAGGACAGTTCCCGGAGGAATAGCGCCCGTGGGTTCGGCTTTGGCTGCCGGTGCGCCGGCAGGGGCCTCCTCTTCCGGCATCAGCGATTCGGGATGTGTGACGATTCCTTCCCTCGCTGCGGAAACGATCGCGGTCGCGACCTCACCGGCTGTCTCATAATCATCTCTTGCCCCGTATGCCTCTGCGATCATGGGCAGATTCATTCCTGTCACGACCGCCCATCCGGGATGGTCCGCGCTCAGCAGGTAGATCTGGTTATAGGGCGTTCCGGCGAACAGATCGCACATGAACAGCACATTTTCAGGCTCCTCCAGTTTGGCAACTGCTTCCTGGATCTTCACACGCAGATCATCCGGCGTCTCACCGTTGTGGAAAGTGACAGGGATCACATCATCCGCTTCGCCGAAAACCATGCAGGCAGACGAATAAATCCCTGTCGCGAAGTCGCCATGACTTGCAAGGATTATCCCAACCATTGTTACCCCCTTTCTGTTTGAAATTGGTAAATGTTAAGGAGCGTACCCTGTTCGGAGAGGTGCTCGGTATCCGAAGGGAGGGTGTTTTCAAACGCATGTTCAATTTTACTACACATCTGAACATACTGTCCGTGTCTATTATAATGCTCCTTCGACTTGTATGCAATGTACGAAAACTTGAATATTTACTCATGTCATTTTGTATAACATGACTAATCCGGCAAGGAAGTTTTATTGCGATATCAGATTAAATGGAGTATACTGACTCTTGATGGGAGTTGTCCGAAACAGCCTGGAAAAAGGTTTGCAGATTTTACGGGGCTGTTCAGTGACAGGTGCCCGGGGAAGCTGCTGGTTTGTTTTTTTACAGGAGGGAGCGTACAAATGGGTTTAATGACCTTTAAATGTGGCGACGTCATTTTCCGACAAGGCGATCCAGGTGACTGCATGTATGATATCCGGGCAGGAAAAGTGGATATCTATGTGAATTGCGAGGGAAAGAAAGATAAGAAGATTGCAGAACTGTACGACGGCGGGTTTTTCGGAGAAATGGGAGTTCTTGACGACACGGTCCGGTCTGCCACAGCAGTAGCGGCTTCTGATGACACGGAAGTGCTTTCCATATCGAAAAAAGAATTTGGCCAGTATTTCAAGCAGGAGCCTGTCAAGATCCTGGACCTGATGCAGCAGATGACCGACCGGCTCAGAGACACCACACAGGAATATCTGGAAGCCTGCCGGACTTTGGAGGAATGCAAGGAGGCAGAAAAGACCGGGGCGGAAAAGAGCGAGGACCTCAAGCTCAGGATCCGGAAGTATTCCGATCGTCACAAAGCCTATAATTCCTAATCAAACTCTAAAAGGAAGGATTTGCTATGATAACGAAAGAATATAAGAGCGGTCAGGTCATTTTTGAAGAGGGCGCCCTTGAATTTTGTATGTACGATATCCGGAGAGGCAGAGTCGGCGTCTACAGCGCATACGGGACACCGGATGAAAAGCTGATCGCGGAGCTTGCCGAAGGCAGGACCGTCGGGGAGATGGGGCTGATCGAACGAGCCCCCCGTTCCGCCACTGTTGTTGTTCTTGAGGACGGCACGATCCTTGAGGAGATCCGTGAAGACGGTCTGAAGGATTTCTTCCTCAGGCAGCCTGAGAAGCTCCTCCTCATCATGAGAGATATGAGTTCACGTCTTCGCGAAACGACTGAGAAGCTGGCCGATGCCTGCCGCAGGATCCATGAGATCGAGAACTCCTGAATAATGTTGTGATTTTTTACTCCCGCGCAGGTCTCTGGCCATGCGCGGGAATTTCATGCGCGCCATAGGCGCAGGGCTTTTTGCGCTTTCACGGCGCAGGGCTTTTCCATGCGCGGGATTTTCATGCGCATTAACGGCGCGGGGCCCTGCCATGCGCGGGAATTTCATGCGCGTCACAGGCGCGGGGCTTTTTGCGCTTTCACGGCGCAGGGCTTTGCCATGCGCGGGAATTTTTTGCGCTTTAGAAGCGCAGGGCTTTTCCATGTGTGTCAGAATCGCGCGGCAGGGAGCCGGCCGGGGAGAAAACAGAGTATGGACAGGAAAAATGAGGGTCTGCATCTCAAAGTGCTGGGAACGAGGGGGTCTATGGCTTCAAGCCGCAAGGACCAGTCGGTCTATGGAACCGCCACCTCCTGCTATATGGTCCGGGCGGGCGCCGAGACCGTGTTTCTCGATGCGGGGACCGGCCTGATCAACGCGCCTGTGGACTTTCCCCGCCCTCCGCATATCCTGCTGAGCCACCTGCATCTCGATCATCTGCTCGGACTGGGCATGTATCCGAGACTTTCGCAGGAAGGGATGGAGACAGTGATCCACGTCCCCGCCGGCAGCGAAGAGGATCCGGCAGATCTTTTGAAAAGAGTGTATTCACCCCCCTTCTGGCCTGTAAGCCTGGGATCCTATGCCGGAGATGTCAGGTTCCTTCCTCTTCGGTTCCCGATGCAGATCGGTGAAATGCTCGTGGAGGGAATCTCAGGCTGCCATCCGGGAGGCAGTTATATCATGAAACTCAGCTGGCATGGCAGGAGCCTTGTCTACGCCAGCGACTATGAATATGAAGAGACTTCCTTCAGCCGCCTGGCGGAACTGGCGAAAGAGGCAGACCTGATTCTCTTCGACGGACAATATACTCCCGGCGAGTTCTGCCGTCGCAGGGGGTTTGGACATTCCACGGCAGAGCATGCCGGGAAGCTGATCGACCGCTCCAGGGCCCGATCCCTGTGGATCGTCCACCACGCTCCCCTGAGGTCGGATGAGGAGCTTCTGGCAATGGAAGCCGGGATCGGCCGGGAAAACATACATTATGCGCGGGAAGGAGAGGAGATCACCCTATGACAGCATCGTTGGAGCGCAGGCTGAAAGAACTCGAAGAGGAGAACCTCCGGCTGAAGGAACTTGCCGGGAGGAGCGGCCTGCTGAAAGAACTCCAGGAGGAGAACCTCCGGCTGAAGGAGTCTCTCAGGAAAATGAAAGACCACATTTTCACGACCTTCGGCAGCTATCTGACGCAGGAAGTCCTGGAAGATCTCCTGCAGAAAAAGAACGGGTTCACTATTTCCGGGGAGCGCAGGAATGTGACGATCCTTTTTTCGGACCTTCGTAATTCCACGGAGCTCTCCGAGACGATGGACGCTGTTGCTTTCATCAAAATGCTCAACCATTTCCTGGAGGAGATGATCGAAATCATCAATGCCTGGCAGGGGAATATTCTGGACTTTGTGGGAGACTCGATCGTTGTGGTTTTCGGCGCGCCCCGTACAAATGAATTTTCCGCACGGGACGCTGTGGCCTGCGCGGTCGCGATGCAGCGGCGGATGGAAGCGGTGAACGAATGGAACACTGCGAAGGGGTATCCGGAGATCGCTATGGGCATAGGGATCCACACCGGCGAAGCAATCCTCGGCAACATCGGCTCCATCACCAGGACAAAATATGACATGATCGGGCGGAACGTCAATCTGACCTCCCGCATCCAGGGGTACACAAAGGGAGGTCAGATCCTCATTTCAACCGAGACACTGGATGCCGCGGGTGACATGGTGGTGGAAAACAAAGCCGGTTCCATCGTCGTCAGGCCCAAAGGAATCAAGACGGACGTCCTGCTCCATGACATCGTCGGATTCGGCAAAAGGATGACTCACTTTCAAAGCCCATGAAGTCAAGTAAGTCATGGGGGGAGTCCGAGTCACGGGGGAGAATGATCTATGGAGCTTTCGATTCTTTATGCCATACCGCGCACTGCAGCCCTGGACAACTTTTTCCTGGGCCTGACAAAGGCCGTGGGATCCTACGGACAGCTGTGCGTGATCCTCGGAATTGTACTGCTTTGCTTCAGAAAAACCAGGAAAATGGGGGCAGCCGTTCTTATCTCGTATGTGGCAGTCTTTCTGGTCGGCCAGCTGATTTTAAAGAACCTGATCTCCCGGCCGCGCCCGTGCCAGATTGATCCGGCCTTTCCCCTGCTGATCGCACCGTCGGCGAGCTCTTCCTTCCCTTCGACACACACGGGATGGGCCTTCGGAACGGCCACGGCCATCTTTCTGAATGACTGGAGATTCGGGATAGCAGCCTATATCTACGCCTTCCTGATCGCGTACAGCAGACTCTACCTGTTCGCCCATTTCCCGACGGATGTTCTGGCGGGGGCCGTTGTGGGCATTATACTGGGGACCGCGGCGGCCAGGCTGGTCGACCGCCAGAGCCGTGAGTCAACGGGGACGAGTCATCGGGGACGGTTCTCAATGTGGGCAAGCAAACATCAACCTTCTGTCAACCTAAGCCAGAAGAGAATACATTGAA
>ODAI011906818.1_pt1 | contig 11883 bp, 8 predicted proteins | sample 1539321 | NCBI WGS metagenome assembly ODAI01 (sample SAMN02144231, study PRJEB22623) | gut metagenome | biome: sheep rumen | host: Ovis aries | place: New Zealand
TATAAAAAAATTCAGGCTTACGGGGCGTTGCGGGGTGTCCCCGCAGAGGGGGTAGCGAAAGACAGTTTGCTGGCTGAAGCGAGGGGGAGACATCCCCCTCCTTTACCTCTACTTAAAATCTTCATAATGACTAAAAAATGACTTTGTGCTATAGTATGGACGTGCCGGGGCTTGAGATGATTCTTCGGGCAGCGGCAGGCGGGAAACCGCAAAAAAATCTTTTACGCCGCGATGATTCAGCGGAAAGGGAGAAAAAATCCATGAATATTGTAGTAATGGGTGCCCAGTGGGGCGATGAAGGCAAGGGAAAAATCGTTGACTACCTTGCTCAGGATGCAAAATACGTTGTTCGTTTTGCGGGCGGCGCTAATGCAGGTCACACAATCGTTGTTGATGGAAAAAAATACGCTCTCCATCAGGTTCCTTCTGGAATCCTTTACCCGGAAAAATCAGTTTTTCTTGGAAGCGGAATGGTAATTGACCCTGAGGCTCTTTTTAAGGAACTTCAGATGCTCAAAGACAACGGTGTAAACTGGGAAGGCCGTGTATTTATTTCTGACCGTGCCCACCTTACTCTTCCAGGCTACCGCGAAATGGATAAAGCCCGCGATGCAGCACGCAAACGCCCTATCGGAACTACAGGACGCGGAATTGGTACTACATATTCTATGAAATCTGAGCGCGACGGTATCCGCGTTGCAGACCTTGACTGGGAAGAAAAATGGAACGACCTTGACGATGCAGACAAGAAATTTCTTGAACAGTATAAAGACCAGCTTATCAAAATGCGCGTAAACATTGCGGCTAAAATGTACGAATACCGCGATGAAAAGATTCTGTTTGAAGGTGCTCAGGGTGCCATGCTGGATATTGACTCTGGTACATATCCTTATGTTTCTTCTGGCGCTTCGGGCAGCTACGGAGCCGCTTCCGGTTCTGGAATCGGTCCTAAGGCTCTGGACAAGATTTACGGTGTATTCAAGGCTTATGAAACCCGAGTTGGTAACGGCCCGATGCCATCTGAATTCAATGCTGATACTGAAGGCGAACTCTGCGACTATGTCCGCAACACTGGTAACGAGTTTGGCGTAACAACAGGCCGTCCACGCCGCTGCGGTTACCTTGACCTTGTAGCACTGCGCTATGCCTGCCACGTAAACTCAATCGACAACCTTGTTCTTACTCACCTTGATATTTATGATGACATGAACGAAATTGAAGCCTGCGTTGCTTACGATATCGATGGAAAAATCGTAACTGACTTCCCTACTTCAATTCCAGAACTCAACCGCGCAAAACCTGTTCTTAAGAAGTTTGACGGCTGGAAGGCTGACATCACAAAATGTACAGACTACAAAAAGCTTCCTAAGAATGCCAAGGCTTATGTAGAGTTTATTGAAGACTTTACAGGCACAAAGGTTGGCATTGTTTCTGTTGGTGCAGACCGCAACCAGACTTTTGTACGCGAAAAAATCTGGAAAAAATAATTTTTTTTGACACGGATAAAACGGATAAACACGGATTTTCACGGATAAAAAATAGAAAAACATCCGCGTACTATCCGTGTGCATCTGTGTTCATCCGTGTCTAAATTTCTTTTTCAATTTTGATTAAAATACCGTATAATGAATCTAATGCAAAAATTGTTTTCTTATGCGGTATTTTTATTTACACTTCTCCTTGCTTCCTGCGCAACAAATAAAACAGCTGATAAAAATAATACTACATCACAAGAAAAAATATCCCCACCAGCACACCAAATTGATTCAGACGAACTTTCAATTCTTTTTGCAGGCGATATTATGGCCCACACCTACAATCACAACATCACAAAATACGATAAAATCTGGCGGGATGTAAAATCATACATAGAAGACAGCGACCTGGCCTTTGCAAATCTTGAATCGCCGGTAGACCAGACAAAGCCTGTATCTTCCTACCCTAACTTCAATCTTCCACTGCGCTATGTTGAGGCGGCAGTTGACGCGGGCTTTGACGTATTTTCCCTTGCAAACAATCACTCTTTTGACCAGGGAGAAAAGGGAATTGCCCAGACAATCATTTCCATGGAAGAGCTGCAGACAAAAAAAGCGGAAGAAGGAAAAGATATTTATTTTTCGGGGCTTAAAAAGCTTAAGCACGGAGATTACACTTATAATATAATAGAAAAAAATGGCTGGAAGATTTTATTTCTGCCTGTAACAGGCATTTTAAACTATCCTCATGATTATGCCTTTATAAATTACGTTAAAACAGGCGAAAAACCACACCGGGAATTTGTTAAATTCTGCAAAAAACTGAGGGCTGAAAACCCCTGCGATTTATTTGTAATTTCACTACATGCAGATGAACCTGAATATAAAAGAACAGTTCTTAAAAGTCAGCGTGATTTTTACTTACAGCTTCTTGAAACTGCGGATGTGGTCTGGGCAAATCACGCACATATCATAAAAGACCGGGAATTTATATTTGAAGCCGAAAGCGGACGTCATAAGCTGATTATGTATGCAAACGGAAACACTATCAGTGCACAGAGAACTCAGCCGACTTTTGATGCAGGAACACCTATGAGCGAGCGGGATCACACTGGCGACGGCCTCTTATATTATGTGCAATTTATAAAGACTAAAACAGGCAAAACACGCTATAATACAGAAGGAAAACCAGAAAATCCGGTTCAAATAAAAAAAGCTGAACCGATTTTTATTACTACTTATATCAATACCGCCTGGGAATTTGTGCTTAAGCCGCTTAATCAGGAATTTGTAGATTATCTGAAAGAGGTAAAACGTAAAAACTGGGCAGCATACATTGAACGGCGGATTAAGATTAATACAGAAGCGACAAAGGATTTAATTAAATGGCAATAGACTATAAATCATTACCAGTTTATGCGCAGAAGCAGAAGATTTTAGACTGCCTGGAAAATAACCAGGTTGTAATTGTAGAAAGCCCGACAGGTTCAGGAAAAACTACCCAGATTCCGGTAATTTTGTATGAGGCAGGCTATGCTACAAACGGAATGATTGGCGTAACCCAGCCCCGCCGAATCGCAGCCCTGAGCGTAAGTGAATTTATTTCAAAACAGCTGGGAACTACTTACCCCGGTCTTGTGGGCTACAAGATGCGTTTTGAAGACCAGACAAACCAGGATACAAGAATCAAAATCATGACTGACGGAATTCTTCTTCAGGAAATGAAGCTGGATCCCTGGCTTTCTAAATACAGTGTATTGATGATTGACGAGGCTCACGAACGAAGTCTCAACATCGACTTTGTACTGGGACTTGTAAAGCGGGTTTTGAAGGAGAGAAAGGATTTTCACGTTATCGTTTCTTCGGCAACGATGAACACCCAGGTCTTCAGTGAATATTTTGACAATGCGCCTATTGTTTCCATTGATACTATCACCTACCCGGTAAGCGTAGTTTACGACCCGATTGAAGGCGGGGCAACTACTGCAACAGAGGCCGGCTGCGATGCGATTCTGAATAAAATCTGCCGCACGGTAGACCGCGTTTTGGACAATGGAGATGATGGCGGAATCTTAATTTTCCTTCCGGGCGAAAAAATCATCAAGGACTGCATGTACCGCCTGGAGCATGCGCCTTTTTCCCGCCAGCTCTGGGTTCTGCCATTGTACGGACGACTGCAGAAAGAAGAACAGGAACGGGTTTTTGACAATCCGCCGGCCGGAAAGAAAAAGGTCGTAATTTCCACAAACATTGCAGAAACTTCGGTAACAATTCAGGACATTACAACCGTAATTGACTGCGGTCTTGCAAAGCTGAACTTTTACAGTCCCCGCACCTTTACCTCAAGCCTTGTTGAAACAATGGTAAGTAAGGCAAGCTGTAATCAGCGTAAGGGACGGGCCGGCCGAACCCACGAAGGAACCTGCTACCGCCTTTATTCGCGCAAGGAATTTGAAAGCCGCGAAATGTACACAAAAGAAGAAATCTACCGTACTGACCTCAGCGAAGTAGTTCTGCGCATGGCAGAGCTTGGAATCACAGATTTTTACAACTTTGATTTTATTGCAAGTCCTGGCCGCGAAGGAATTATCGGGGCTGTTGATACTTTGTACATGCTGGGAGCTTTAGACAGCGACAATACACTTTCTGAAATCGGAAAGCTTATGGTTAAGTTCCCTCCTGAGCCTAGAATCAGCCGTATTATTGTAGAAGCCATCATGCGCTTCCCGGATGTTATCGATAAGGCTCTTGTGGCTGCTTCCTTTTTGAGCGCAAATTCGCCTTTTGTTCTTCCTCCCAATGAAGAAATGGAAGCCCGTAAGGCTCACCACCGTTTCCGCGACCTGCAGGGCGACTTTGGAACTTACATCAATCTTTTTAACGCCTGGAAACAAACCGACAATCGTGAAAAGTTCTGTAAGAAAAACTACCTTGACGAGCGCATAATGGCAGAAATAGAAAACATCTATATTCAGCTGGGCGAAATCGTCGGCGATAAAATGGGCATTCCCCTTACCCACAAAAACGGCAGCATGCAGGATTACCTCTGCTGTATTGCGGCCGGTATGATTCAGTTTGTCTGCATCCGCATGGGACGCGAAAATTACCGCTCCCTTACTGCCGGCCACATCTGCATTCACCCGGGAAGCGTTATGTTCCGCCAGAATCCGGTTTTTATTGTGGCAGGAGAAATCGTGCGAACCTCCCGCATTTTTGCGATGAGCGTTTCGCCTCTTACCCACCCTATGCTGGACACCATAAACCCGGCACTTTTTGACCGCCTCATGGCCTGTAAAAAAGCAAAAGACCGCGAAATTGATGAAGAAGCAGACCAGCGCCGTGCAGAAGAGCGCAGGCGTAACGAAGAAGCAAAGCAGAAACGCATTAAAAAAGCTGATCAGAAAGCTGTTGAAAATAAAGCCGGAGCAAAAGAAAAGGATGAAAGTTTTTCTTTTGGCGGAGATATTTTTGAAACAAAAAGATTTAAGGGAAAGAAAACTGCCATTCTTCCGCTTGAACGCTTTATTTTTGCCATTCAGAATGAGACAGACAAAAATAAGATTAAAGCCTGCGCAAATCTCCGGGGCCGCATCATAACAAAGGATAACGGAATACTGCTGGACGGAGAAAAGCTTTCTCAGATTATCGAGATTGCAAAAAATCTTGTGCTGACTCCGATTGCAGAAAAAAAGTGGAACCGCCACTTAAACGCAAATATTTACAATGAAGTAGAAAAAGAAGAGATTATTTTTGCCCTGGAAAGTGTTTTACGAACTGCCATTGCAAAACAGAAGAATAAAGAATACGGCTTTATCACCCTCTTTACAGACGGTAAGGGAAATTACTGGCTTAAAATTTCCCGCGGCTTTTCAACAGCCCTGCAGGAAACTCACGCCAGCCTTGAAGCCCTGGTAGAAGAAGACGTAGAATTCAGCCAGGAAGCAGAGGAACGCATAAACGACGCACTTAGATTAGTAAACAAATTTTACAGCAAGAAGGAATAAATTTTAGACACGGATGAACGCAGATTCACACGGATGGGACACGGATAGTTTTTGTATTTTTTATCCGGGGTAATCCGTGTTTATCCGTGATATCCGTGTCAAAAGCTTTAGTCTTCGATACCTGCAAAGGTCGTAATCCACGTTATAACGATTGCGGTCGTTACCTTTGCATCAAGTTTCGCATGGCGAAACTTGACATTTAATCCTCTATTCCTAACAAACGTTTAGCCCTGTTGCGGTTGGTGCTGTTTGTCTGGCGGCTGTCATAGAGAGCCTTGATTTTTTCTTCAACCTCGCCGCCGAATTTGTAGTTTTTGTACATATCAAGACCAAAACCTACAATATCGGCATCCTTGCTGTCAAGATATTTAAGACAGATATCTTTAAAGCTTGAGCGGGAGTATTTTGCAAGAACTTTTCCAAGCCCCTTTGCAAGATTTTTCATGCGGACATCATCAAGAGTTTTATTTGCAAGTTCAAGAATCTGCTCTTCACCGTGGTCGGCTTCAAGCAATACCGAAACAATTTTAATCTTAGTTGAATCTGCCATTTTCTTATCAAGCTGGTCAATAAGGAAATGATCCGCATTTACGTCGTTGTAGAGGGAAAGGGCGTAAATTGCTTCTTCTTTTATTATGCGCTCACTGTCATTTTCGGCACGATATTCAAGATAAGGAATTGCATGACGGTCCAGGATTTTTTCACTTGCTTTAATTGCTTCCTGACGAACCTTCCAGTGCTCGTCACGGATTCCCTGCAAAATTGCCGCTTGGGCATCTGCATTCTGGGCAAATTCACTCAAGCCCTTGATTGCGTACTGGCGCAGGTTTGGATTTGCATCCTTAAAGGCATTAATCAGAACAGGAACAGCTTCAAGCTTTCCCATAAGTCCCAGGGCTTCTGCGGCATACATTCTTACAAAGGAGTTTTCATCTTCGTTTTCAAGAATTGCAACAATTTTATCAAAGGTTTCTACCGCGTGAAGCTTACCCAGAGTCTTCATCAAAGTCTGACGCTGGGCATCACTCAAATCATCGCGTTCAAGATATTCTGCAATTGAGACAGCAGCATCTGGGCCACCGATTTCACCGATTGTGGCAAGCGTATCATTAAAGTAGGTTTCGTTTTCGCTTTCAAGGATTGTAAAAACAGCCGGAATCGCAGGCTCTGTGCGAACCTTCTGAATATATTCAAAGCAGGCTTTTACAACGTCCGGCTTTGTGTCATAAGGGTCGTTTAGGGTTTTTACGGCAAAATCCTCAAGGCAGGGGTCTTCCAGCTTTGTAAAATATTCAAGGATTTTTTTCTGAATCACGATGTTCTGGCTGACCTGAAACAAATCATAGATTTCTTCGGTAAAGCGGGGATCATCGTTGGAAATAAGTTCATCAATAAGATTTGAAATTTCTGAAGGAATTCCAAACTTAATTGTATTGCGGTTCTTTTCCGGGACATCAGGATTTTCGTCCTTGTCTTCGGCGGCCTTTGCCTTTTCTGAATCTACAGGGCGGGGACGCTTTGCCGGAGGAACTTCTGAAACTCCGGCCAGGGAATTTGATTTTTTGTCCTCATCCTCTGACTGGGCAGGCTCTTCGGAAAATTCTTCTTCCGCCGGAAGGTCTTCTTCTGATTCGGCCTCGCTTTCGCCGGCAGGACTTTCGGAAGCCGGCTGAGATTCATCTTGGGAAGGCTGGTCAGAAGCCGGTGACTGAGCCTGGTCCGTGCCGGCTTCCGAAACATCATCCTTTATATTTGAGTCTGAATCGGGACTTTCGGGCGCTTCAAGGAGTTTTTTTTCTTCGTCGGTAAGCTCCAGATCCCCAAGAATGTCGGAAAGCTTGTCTTCCACAGCCTGAACGGCATCGTCAGCCTGGGTAACACTGTCCATGGGATAAAGGTCTTTGAGGGGAGTATTTTCCTCCTGGGCGCTGAGGGTAAAAATCGAAATGGCTGCAAAAAGGCAAAATAAAGTCTTTTTCAAAAGTTACTCCTGAACTCCCTGATGGAATTTTTCCAGGAAGTCCTTTCTATACTGCTCAAAACGGTCTTCGTTGATTGCGGTGCGGATTTCACCAATCATATTATGCAGGAAATAAAGGTTGTGGTAGCTGGCAAGAATTGAGCTTAAGATTTCCTGTTCCTTGAAAATGTGGCGGAGGTAGGCCCGGCTATAGGTTCGGCAAACCTTGCAGTTACATTCCGGGTCAATTGGCTTCTGGCTGTGAATCCAGCGCTCCTGCTTGATGGAAAGCATTCCGTGGCGGGTAAAATATGAACCGTTACGGGCGTTGCGGGTTGGAAGTACACAGTCGAACATGTCGATTCCGGCCTGAACGGCGTCCAGAATGTATTCGGGAGTTCCTATTCCCATAACGTACTTGGGCTTGTCTTCCGGCAGATACTGAACTGTGTAATTAAGGAAGTTTGTAAATTCTTCCGGGGTTTCGCCGACGCTGAGACCGCCGATTGCAATTCCCGGGAGATTCTGCTGGCTTACAAAGTCTGCAGACTGGCGGCGAAGGTCTTCAAAAAAGTTTCCCTGCACAATCGGGAACAATACACCTTTATAGCCCTTTTCTACTTCAGCTTCCCACTCTTTTTTAGCGCGTAAAAGCCAGTCGCTTGTAACCTTGAGGGCTTTTTCGGCAACCTTGCGGGGTTCACCGGCTCCGGTACAAACGTCCAGCTGCATCTGAATGTCGGAATTAAACTTGCGCTGGGTCTGGACTACGCTTTCCGGGGTAAACATATGGTAGCTTCCGTCGATATTACTCTGAAAACGAACGCCTTGGTCGCTGATTTTGCGCAGTTTTGAAAGGCTGAAGACCTGAAATCCGCCTGAATCAGTCAAAAAGTTGCGGTTCCACTTAGAAAAACCGTGAAGTCCGCCGCATTCTTCGATAAGGTCTGCACCCGGGCGCAGATAAAGGTGATAGGTGTTTGCAAGGATGATTTCAAAGTTGATTTCTTCAAGAAAATCCTTTGGCATTGCCTTTACGGTGGCGTTGGTTCCAACCGGCATAAAAACCGGAGTCTGAACGTCGCCGTGAGCCAGGTGAATAACGCCTGTTCTGGCTTTTCCGTCTTTTGATTTGTGATGTATGTCAAAAATGTTTGTAATCATAAAACCTCTTAAAATGTCAGCCGCCATGAAGCCGGCTATGTTCTGCTGTATTTTAATAATATTATACTAGCTATTGTAAATAAAATCACAGGGGACCAGGCACCTGCAAAGGGCGAAATATAGCCGTGCTTTGCAAAAACCATAGTTACCATGTGAATTACATAAAACAAAACCGAAGCAGAAATACATGATGCAAGGCTTATCAAAAGCACGTTCTTTTTTGTCTTTCCCGTAAGTCCGATAGAAAGAAAAACAACGATGAAGACAATAAAAGGAAAGGCATATTTCTTATAGTATTCAGAAAGCTGTTCGCCGAAGGGAAGTCCTGCTTTTCTAAGATGCTGAATGTAAATTTTTGCTTCCCTTGCAGAAACTGACTGAACGTCCACTATATTTTTTCGGAAGATTTCATAGGATTCCGTAAGCTTTTCTTCAAGGAGAATGTCAAAGGGCTTTGTAATAAAACGGCCGTCCTCTTCATCCCTCACATATTCAATTGTATTTTGAAGCCGCCAGTGAAGAAGTTCAAAATCCCAGACAGCAAGATCTGAGTGCACAATTGAAATCAGTTTTTTATTTTCATCTCGGAAAACAATATATACGTTCTGAAGTCTTTTACTTTCCTCAAAATAGCGGTCTGCATTATAGATTATTTTTCCATTTTCCGAAATTACGATTACATTATCATTGTTTTCTGATTCAAATTTCTGCAAAAGCTGATTTTGAAGTTTTACTTTCTTTTCATAAGTCTGAACGACGAGGGCATTTTCAAAGGCAAAAAGGGCAAAAGACAGAAAAAAAGAAAGAAGAAGAGCCGGAAAAGTGAACTTAAAAAGAGAAACCCCGGATGCAAAAAGGGCTTCCAGCTCGTTGTTGGCATACATATTACTAAGGGTATATGAGGTGGAAAAAAGGATAGCAACAGGAACCGCATACCAGACAGTTTTTGGAATGTAGTTCAGCATTACAAGGCCTACATCATGCCAGGTACAACCGTTCTGCATATAGGTTGTAATGTTCATAAAAAGATCTACAAGATTTAAGACCAGGGCGAAAAACAAAACCGCACCAACAAAAAGAGGAATTATTTTTTTTAAAAGATATCCGACAAGCTTCAAGACCTTCCCCTATTTTTTCAGAAGCACGGCAAGAAAGCCTAATCCCATGACGGCAATTACAAAGTTCGGAACCCAGATGCACCAGAAGGGATCAAGACCGACTCTCTGAACAAAAAGCTGTCCCATAATCTGCATGGCCCAGTAAAGCACACAGACAACAAGTCCAATAAAAAGGCAGATTGTCTGGCCGCGGTGTTTTCCAAAGACAAAGGCAATTGAAAAAGCGAGGAAGGCAAAAAAAACTGATCCAAAAGGCAGGGCAAACTTTTTGTGAAATTCCATTATCCAGAGTTTCAGGCGGCGCTGTTCCGAAAATGAATCTCCAAGGTTTGCCTTCATCTGTTTAAGTTCACGCGAAAGGTCGTAGGTGGTCATTTCGCGGGCAGAATGAGTTGAATTTCCCAAAACAGACTTATCAAAAACGTTCAGAACTGTTTTTTCCGATTCCAGAACATCATAATTATGCCTGCTTTTATTACTGATAGAAAGAACAAGGGCATCTGTCATCGAAAGCTGCATGAGAACACCGTTGATGCTGCCTCCGCCCAGGGAAGACTCCCCTGCCACTATGATTTTCTGGGCATCATTATCACTGTCAAACAAAATTAAATCAGTTACTTTACCGTCCTTTACATCCCCCATGACAATGCTTGCACTGTCCAGAGTTTTTACACTGTTTGCTTCAAGGGAAACAGCCGGAGTCGACTGCATGATTTTTCTGAAAAGCTGATTATATTTCATCGTTCCCAAAGGAAGCAGATAATCGTTTACAAAAAAAGAGCCGATAGAAATTGCTGCCCCAAGAATCATTACAGGGTAAAAAATCTTGATAAAAGAAATACCAGAGGCACGGAAAATCAGGATTTCATTGCTGCTCATCATACCGCCCAGGCTCATTGAAAAACCTACCAGGGTGGCAAAGGGGGCTGACTGGGCAATAATAAAAGGCAGACTGTAAAACATAATTCTCATTACATCGCTGAATGGTGCTGATTTTGCAAGCAGCTGCTCAACGGTCAGAAGAATCTGATTTACAAAGAAAATCATAAAAAAGAAAAGAAAGGCAACAAGAAAGTACAAAAAGAGGTCTTTAAAAAGATATTTTATGAGTATGTGATTTTTTAGCTCGCCTGATTTTAAAATATTTACGCTGAACCATTCGTATTTTTCTTTACAGAAATTTACTTGCGGTTCGATTTTTGCATAAAGCTTTAAGAGAAAAGGTTCAAATTTTTTGTATAAAAGGGATTTTCGTTCAGAAACTTTTTTGAGTCTTGCAGAAACTTCAGTTTTTACAAGCTTCTGGCCTTTCTCAATTTTCTTTCCAATCCGTTTTTTTATTTTTTTCAGATCAGGCAAATATTTTCTCTCCCAAAACTCAAAAGCTGACTAGACTCCTGTTGAGCCAAAACCGCCTGCTCCGCGTTCTGTTTCTTCCAGGCTTGAAACTATAGAAAAGTCTGCCTGAATGACCGGGGCAACCAGCATCTGAGCGATTCTGTCGCCGCTGTTTACGGTAAAAGGCTTATCGCCAAGGTTGATTAAAATTACGTTGATTTCGCCACGGTAATCGCTGTCGATTGTGCCCGGAGTATTCAAAACCGTTACTCCGTTTTTGGCGGCAAGCCCAGATCGGGGACGAATCTGAACTTCATAGCCTTGCGGAATTTCAAAAAAGAGGCCGGTCGGAACCATTGCCGTTTTTCCGCTTTCAATTACAAGAGGCTTTTCCAAAAGAGCGCAGATGTCGGCACCGGCAGCCCCGGAAGTTTTATAAAGAGGAAGCTTTGCTCCTTCCTTTGCTACAACTTTAATATTGATTTTTGTCATAGAATTATTATAGCGGATTAGCACAGATTTAACCACCTGTCAAAAATTATTAGTTATAACTAACATTTTTCAAAAAAATACTTGATTTTTTTTTCTTTTTGCTTTTATATATCACACCGTCATGTTAGTAAAAACTAACACTAATAATAACAAAAAAGGAGTACCTAAATGATTAAATCAAAAGTTTTTGCAGCTTGCGCTGCCCTCAGTATGGCTTGTGGATTTGCATTTGCAGATTCAGAATTTTCTTTTTCCAACAAAGTTTCCAGCAACATTGTTGATATAACAAAAGAAGGCAGTTCTGATTCAAAAAATGAATTTTCAGGCATCAA
>ODAI013899642.1_pt1 | contig 11883 bp, 12 predicted proteins | sample 1539321 | NCBI WGS metagenome assembly ODAI01 (sample SAMN02144231, study PRJEB22623) | gut metagenome | biome: sheep rumen | host: Ovis aries | place: New Zealand
ACCTGCACATCAAGGACGGCTACAGACCGAGAAGACCGGTCACGGTATTTTTTGGCGCAAAGGCAGCTCCTTCCTATGTGATCGCCAAGGATATCATCCATGCGATCGTCGCCTTCATGCGCATCGTGAATAATGATCCTGAAGTCTACACTTATATTAAGATAGTCTTGCTTAGCCACTACAACGTGTCCATGGCGGAGAAACTGATTCCCGCATCTGACATTTCCGAGCAGATCTCACTGGCCTCCAAGGAGGCCAGCGGGACCGGCAACATGAAGTTCATGCTCAACGGCGCTGTGACGCTGGGAACCATGGACGGAGCGAACGTCGAGATCGCGGAGCTTGTCGGAGAGGACAATATTTTCACCTTCGGACAGTCCTCCGAGGAAGTCATCGAGCACTATAAGAACGCGGATTATGTCGCAAAGAACTGGTACAAAAAGGATAAGAGACTTGCCGCGGCGGTGGACTTCCTGATCAGCGATGAGATGCTCGAAGCCGGCGACAGGAAGCTTCTCAAACAGCTCTACGATGAGCTGCTGGGCAAAGACTGGTTCATGACATTCCCTGACTTCGAGAGCTACTGCAAGACCAAAGACAAGGCCCTGGCAGCTTATGAGGACAGAATGGGCTGGGCGAAGAAGATGGCGGTCAATATTGCCAAGGCGGGTTACTTCTCCTCCGACAGAACGATCGATCAGTACAACAATGATATCTGGCATTTGGAGAAAGACTGCGCAGACGCGAAATGAAAAGAGAATATCGGTAAAGAAAGCAGCTGCCCCGCGACATAAAAGTCGGCGGGGCAGTTTTTTGACATATTTTACCTTTAATTTATTTAATCATATCAATCTCAAGAAGGATTTTGTAGAGATGCAGCTGCCAATAAATATACAATTACAGATTGATGACGGAAAGGAATTGTAATATCATATATATACTTTATGACCTATAAAGCGCCTTATATATACTATAAATTCTATTTATGTTTCTTTCTATGAGGAGGAATCGCATGTGTGAAAGAGGAGGGGCTTTAAATGGCTGCTTTACAATTTGATAAGATCATTATTGGTGCAGGATTATATGGCCTATATTCTGCCCTTTTTTGCTGTAAGAAAGGACAGAAGGTAATAATTCTTGAATGTGACGATGCACCTTTTAAGAGAGCCACCTACATAAACCAGGCCCGGGTCCATCAGGGATATCATTATCCGAGATCCATTTCGACAGCTCTTAAATCAGCAGGGTATTTTGAAAGATTTAATAAAGACTATGCCTTTTGCGTGAACAAAGAATTTGATCAGATCTATGCCACGTCAAGCCAGTATTCATGGTCTGACGGGAAACAGTTTAAAGCTTTTTGCAAAGCTGCGAATATCCCGTGTGAAGAACTGTATGCCGGTAATTACTTTAAAAAAGGTATGTGTGACGGTGTATTCAGGACAAGAGAATACACTTATGACGCAATGATACTTAAAGAGTATTTCCTTAATGAACTAGAGCGATTCGGAAGCAGCGTTGTCATTAAATATGGAGAAAAGATATGTTCCATTGACAGAGGAAATGCGACCTACGTGATAAGAACCGAAGAAGGAGAAAGCTACGAAGCACCTTTTGTGCTCAACGCAACATATGCAGGCACAAATCAAATCCTTGAAATGGCAGGATTTGAAAAATTCGGAATTAAGTATGAACTCTGTGAGATCATTCTCTGCGATGTCAATGAGAAGTTGAAAGGGGTTGGCTTTACAGTGATGGACGGCCCGTTTTTCTCCATCATGCCATTCGGCAAAACAGGATTACATTCACTCACATCAGTGACATTTACACCGCATACCACAAGCTATGACGCAGTACCGACTTTTTCATGTCAGGCAGATAGTAATGGTCATTGTTCGACCAAAAGGCTGGGTAACTGCAATGACTGTCCGTCAAAGCCGGAAACTGCATTTCCGTATATGGCTAACCTGGCAAGAAAATACATGCTGGATGAGTACAGGTTTGAGTATAAAGAATCATTATTTTCAATGAAGCCCATACTCATGAGTTCAGAAATTGATGACTCCCGGCCGACAGTGATCAGAGAATACTCAAAGAATCCGACATTTGTAGGCGTTCTGTCGGGGAAGATTAATACAGTATATGACTTGGATGAGGTGTTAGATGATTGAGAATAAAGAAAAGAACTTTGTTTCGGCTGTCATTTATGTTCATAACGCTGAAAACAGGATAGAAAAGTTTTTGGACGCGATCATAACTGTGATGGAGCACAATTTTGAGCACTCGGAAATAATTTGTGTAAATGACAGTTCTGATGATGAAAGTGTTTCGGTAATAAAAAAGGTGAGCGAACGGGCATCATCAACCAGCGTATCTGTAATAAACATGAGTTTCTTCCATGGCCTTGAGCTGGCTATGGATGCGGGAGTGGATCTGGCTATAGGAGACTTTGTGTTTGAATTTGATAACACAAATCTTGATTTTGATCCTGAGACGATCATGAAGATCTACCGCCATTCTCTTACCGGATTTGATATTGTCAGTGCATCCCCGAACAAGAGAGAGAGGCTGTCATCAAGGATTTTCTATAAGGTTTTTGAAAGATTCTCGGAGCTTTCTTATGACATGACAACAGAGAGTTTCAGAATTCTCAGCAGACGTGTCATAAATCGGATAAGTTCAATGAATAAGACGATTCCTTATCGAAAAGTGGTTTATGCAGGAAGCGGTCTGAAGACGGCAAACATTAAATACGATGTGGTAAGCACCGGAGGAGCACAAAGCGATTCCAGGGAAAAGAAATACAGGATCAGCCTGGCAGTAGATACTTTGATCTTATTTACAGAAGTCGGATACCGGTTTTCATTTTGGATGACAGCTGTAATGATGCTGATCTCATTGTTTATGCTCGCATATACGGTGGTCATTTATTTCATTGGTCATCCTATTGAAGGCTGGACAACAACCGTATTGTTTTTGGCAGTGGCATTTTTGGGATTGTTTGGAATACTGACGGTTATCGTCAAGTATCTGCAGATCATAGTGGATCTGGTATTTAAGAGAAAACAGTACAATTTTGAGAGTATAGAGAAGCTGACGAAATAAAAGGAAATATAAAATGAAAGCAATAGTTGGCTACACAGGATTTGTTGGAAGTAATATTTATTCTGCCGGAGATTTTGACGCAGCATATAATTCAAAGAACATAACGGAAGCGTATGGTACCGCTCCGGATCTTCTGGTTTATTCGGGACTCAGAGCGGAGAAGTATCTTGCCAACAACGCTCCGGAAAAGGATATGGAACTCATATACCAGGCAGAGGAAAACATTACAAAGATAAATCCTGCGAAGCTTGTTCTGATATCGACCATTGACGTTTTCAAGGAGCCGAAAGGAGTGGATGAGAACTCCGCGATCGACACGGAGAATCTCCATGCATATGGATATAACCGGTATCAGCTTGAACGCTGGGTTCGGGAGAAGTACCCGGATGCCTTGATCATACGTTTACCCGGACTCTTCGGAAAGAATATAAAGAAGAATTTTATTTATGACTATATAAATATTATCCCTTTCATGTTGAAAGAAGAGAAGTTTCGGGAATTAGCACAGCAGGATCCTGAACTTGAGAAGTATTACTGTCTTCAGGACAATGGATTCTACAGAGTAAGTGTTTCTGACGCTGACAGAGAAATGCTGAAAAATAAATTCAGAGCCTTAGGCTTCTCAGCACTCAACTTTACTGACAGCAGAAGCAAGTACCAGTTTTATAATCTGGAGAGACTGTGGAGTGACATTCAGATTGCGCTCTCTAACGGAGTAAAACTCTGGCATCCCGCAACAGAACCTGTATCAGCAGGGGAGGTATATAAGTACCTTACCGGAAAGGAGTTCATTAATGAGCTCGGCGGTATACCTGCGGATTATGATTATCGCACGATATATGACGACCTTTTTGGCGGAAAAGGCGGATACATTTGCGGCAAGGAGACCGTTATGGAAGATATAAAGAAATTCGTGGAGGAAAGATGACATGGCTAAGAAGCGCATTGGGATTATTGCTGGTTTGATATTAATGGGAATATTCCTTCTTGCGATGGGTCCTTTCGATGTTTTTACGCATGGTTTTTATCCGAACGAAATTGATGTCGCACAAATAGCTGATGCTGATAAACTGGGGCAGATCAAAGTAAATGCGCAGGACAGCGTTATTGTCTTTTCACCGCAAGAAAAGCATTTTGCGGGCGTGGAGTTGTTTTTAGTGAATCAAAATCCTGATAATGGCGGGATCATGACGATGCTGATAAATGACTCCAAGGGCAGACTGATCGACGAAGTTGAAATTGAACTGAGTAAAGTTAAGGATTCATCCTGGTATAAGACATATGTAAATGCGGATTTAAAAAAAGGAGAGCAGTATACCGCGAGATTCACAGTTTCCGGAACGGATACGCCTTCTTTTTTGCTTGTAAATGAAGATTATCTCGGCAGCGAGACGATCAGCGGAAATATCCTGATAAGTTATGCTTATGCGCACTCTACCTTTTCATTACATGAAAAGGTACTGCTCTTCATGCTGCTCATTTCTCTTTTTGGAGTTATCCTGTACTTTTTGTCATCGAGTGATGCTTATAGAAGAATTTCAAAATATGTACTTTTGTTTTCGATTCTCACAGTGGGGATGGCCTGGAATTTTACGTTTAACTCCTTTGATAACCAGAATAAAGATTTCTCTGATTTTCAGGCAGTAAGTGAGGTGCTGGTGACCGGTCCTATTCTTGCCGAACGTGACGGAGACTATTTCAGCTGGGAGTCGGATCGGGGATATGGGTTAGGCCGCTATTATGATCTGAAAGGAATTTGGGAGAACTATGGGCTGAGCTATACAACAGATGATAACTGGCTCAGCGGATACAGCAGAACGGATCCGGCAATAATGGTTGATTCGAATGCGATATCAGAAAGAATTGCAGTGGAGGGCAACTTTATTCGGTTTAGTAACGGAGAAGAGTATCAAATAACGAAGATAGAAGATGATGGATCAAATATAGTTATCAGGCTGAATGCAGACAGACCATTATCTGAAGCAAGAAACGGAAGTATTGACAAGTCTGATTTTTTTGATGCCGATCATAACCCTTTGGCGAAAACCCTTATCAGCGGATATTACAGTCAGTATGGATTACAGGGAAAGATCTTTAAACATATGGCCCGCCATATGTCAGAAGAGGAAGCTATACCGAACCTGAACCTGATATGCGCACTGGCTACGGCAGCAGTATTTGTATTAATTGTATTTCTTCTTGCTGCTAAGTATAATTCGCTGTTTGCCGGATGTTTTTATATCACGCTTGCACTGTCTCCGTGGGTTGTGAATTTTGCCCGTAATCTATATTGGGTCGAGTTTACGTGGTTTATACCTATGGCAGTAGGCCTGATCTGTTCTATGAAAGCGCAGTCCGTGAAATGGAGGATCGGGTGTTATGCCGCAGCCTTTATTTCAATCACTGTTAAGTGCCTGTGCGGATATGAATATATATCTACGGTGATGATGGGGCTGATCGCTTTTATGGTCATTGACTTCCTTCTGGCTGTTGTAAGAAAAGATTTTCAAACAGCCAAACTGTTTTTCAAAGCGATCTTCATTTTAGGAGTTGCAGCGCTTGCAGGCTTTATGGTCGCTATCCTCATTCACGCAACTTTAAGGGGTGAAGGAAACTTACTTGCAGGAATAAAATCAATTATTGTCAAAGACGTTCTGCGAAGGACGTATGGCGCCGATCTCAATAACTATGCTCCTAAGTATTGGGCTTCTATTAATGCCTCTGTCTGGGAAACGTATTGTAAGTATTTCCATTTTTCGACAGAGATCATCACAGGTGTTGCGGGCAATTTATTCCCGGTATTATGTATTATCCCGCTGGCAGTTTTTGTGTATGAGTTTAGTAAGGGCAAATGTGATTATCAGAGCATTTTTATGTATTTGTACTTCTTCCTGACAGCACAATCATGGTTTTGCCTTGCAAAATCACACTCATACATCCATACACACATGAATTACGTGATGTGGTATTTTGGCTTTATACAGACTTGCCTATACGTGATAATAAGCAGGATAGTGAACGCGGTCAGAACAGACAGAGGAAAGATACAGGAAAAAGGATAAGTAAAAATGAAGCTGTCGATCTCTAATATTGGCTGGGCAAAAGAAAACGATCCGGCGATTTATGAAAGAATGAGAGAATTGGGGTATGAGGGGCTGGAAATAGCCCCTACCCGTATTTTTCCGGAGCAGCCATATGACAGGCTTGAAGAGGCAGGTGCCTGGGCGGAAAGACTTAAGGCGGAAGACGGATTTGCGGTACCTTCTATGCAGTCTATATGGTACGGAAGAAGTGAAAAGCTTTTTGGAACAGACGAGGAGCGGGCAGCTCTGGCGGAGTACACAAAAAAGGCGATTGATTTTGCGGAAACTATCGGGTGCCGGAATCTCGTTTTCGGATGCCCCAGAAACAGAAACATGCCCGAAGGAGCAGATGCTAATATAGCAATTGAATTCTTCAGGAAAATGGGGGAGTATGCTGCCAAACATAATACTGTGATCGGGATGGAGGCAAATCCGCCGATATACAACACAAATTATGTCAACGATACGAAGGCTGCTCTTGATCTTATAGAAAAGGTTGGGTCAAAAGGGTTTAAGCTGAATCTCGATGTCGGAACAATGATCGCGAATAAAGAAGATGTCTCTGTTTTGGCAGGAAGAGAGCATCTGATAAACCATGTTCATATCAGTGAACCCGGGCTCAAACCTATTGAGCAGCGCGGGCTTCACAATGCTTTATCTGAACTCCTAAATGACTTTGGCTATAACGGCTTTGTGTCTATTGAAGTCGGAAAGCAGGAAAACGCGGCCGGGCTGGATAAAATGATGAGATATACAAAGGAAATATTCGGATGAATTCGGACATAAACAGTTTGGGAAAACCGAATAGCAGTGGTTCAACGGGTGTCCGCGGAAGGCGGGACCTGATAGCAATATGCGTTTTTGCAGTTGTGCTTGTTGTTTTTTTGACGGTTTTCCGTTACAGATCAGGAGATATAGAGTATTGGGATTCTGATGCAACCTGGCATACGTTATTGACGGTAAGATGCTACGATGAGGCCCCGATTTCCCAGCATTTGTTTTTACCTATCGTGACGATGGGAGGGGAAGAAAACAAATGGATTAGCTGGGGATCTACGATTCCTGATTCACAAGGAAATTATTACTATACATCTTTCTCACCGATCGGATTCTTTCTTCCATGGCTGTTTATGAAGATATTTAACCTTCCATTGGCTGAAAAGAGTTTGTATTTATTCAACAATATACTATTTGCTATTTCAGCAGTACTGATCGTAATGCTGATCGGTGCTGTTTATGAGAACAACAAAGACAGAAATATACTGATGATAATAAGTGCGATAGCTTATGTCTGTACGCCGGAATTATTACATGGTATGGGCATAGTTTATTGGCATCAATCCATTATGCAGGTCACCCTGTTGGCACAGATCTATTCCTTTTATTTATATGAGATTAAAGGAAAAGCAGGATTTAAGTGGATCTTTTATGTTCTTGCCTTGTGTAATCCTTATATTGAATGGACGGGATATGTAGCCAATATAGGGTTTGCATTGACCGAGATAATGCTGAACTGGAAGAAATCCAAAAGTACAGGGTTGAAAAAGGCATTGTTATTGGGGTGTATAACCACAGCTTCATTTGGGATTTTTTGCGGCCATTATTTACTTCGTACTAACGCGTCGGATTTTTTTAAAGCATTAATGGACCGCTTTATGGCCAGAAATACACTGTCAGAAACAGAGGTACTGGTTACGGATGTGCTGGGCAGCTATTTTGAGTCTTTTATATACCTGTGGCTGCTGCTGTTTTGCGTTATAGTCTGGATATTTATAAAAAATGGCAGTCTGAAAATAGGGAACGGCATTATCCTGTTTGTGACAGCGTTTCCGGTTATAGAAAACATTATTATGAAGCAGCATGCAGTGGCCTATTCATATGACAAAATGAAAGCGGTGTTTGTCTTAATCCTGCTGATGTGTGAGATAGTGATCAATCTGTTTGAGACATATGATTCTTTTAAGATCAGGAAAATAATAGTAGGATTCACAATCATCGCTGCAGTATTGAATATTCGATCCTATAGGTTTGATGAACTCTACACCTGGAAGGCGGATTTTAAAAACGACAATTCCAAGCTGGCCGGTTTCGTCACATCAGAATATCCAAATGCCTTGTATGCATCAGACATTGCCGTAAGGGGTTATATGAATTTTCTGTTTGACAGAGGAATGTACGAATGGCAAAGTATAGACTCCGCAATTGAACTTGCAAAAGAGCAGGGCAAGGAAAATGTCATTTTTATCACGAGAGACGAAGAAGAAACGAATAAACTATTGCCTATTCAGGTGATAAATACGGCTACTGGGGAAACAAGAGTATTTGCCATTGAAGATGGCAAAGTTACAGAAAGGCAGAAATAAACGGTAATCCGGTATGAAAATGGTTTATGAAAGAAAAGAAGGTGTCCCCAGATTTGAGTGCAATGAGTATTCAGATAAGACAAAGGACTATGTGGTCCTGATCCCGATCATCAACGAGGGAGACAGGATCCATAAGGAATTAAAAAGAGCGAAGGATCACAATGTGTCCTCGTATGCAGACATCGTTATCTGTGACGGCGGGTCATCAGATGGATGTACTGCGGAGGACAAACTTAAAGCATTGGATGTGAATACATTACTGGTTAAGCAGGACACCGGCAAACAGGGTGCTCAACTTCGCATGGGTATCTGGTGGGCGCTGGAGCGCGGCTATAAAGGGATAATAACTATTGACGGGAATAATAAAGACAGTATTGAGGATGTTCCTAAATTCATAAAAAAACTGGAACAAGGCTATGATCTTGTACAGGGGTCAAGGTTTATTAAAGGCGGTCACGCAGTTAACACACCGTTTATAAGGACAGTATCTGTAAAATGCATACATGCCCCCATCATTTCATTGACTGCGCATCAGCGATTTACAGATACAACAAACGCTTACAGGGGTTACTCAAGACGATACCTTGAAGACGAAAGGGTACAGCCTTTACGTGATGTTTTTATGACGTATGAACTATTGGCATATCTTTCGGTAAGAGCCACTCAGATTGGCATGAGGGCATGTGAAGTGCCGGTAACAAGGGCTTATCCTAAAAAAGGCAAGACACCGACAAAGATCAGCTTTTTCAAAGGAAACAGTGATCTGATGAAGATTCTTATAAAGAATGCATTTGGAGCTTATAACCCATAATAAGGCGGTGACTGTATATGCTTAAGTCTATTCAAATGAATAAAAAAGGTATCCTCCTTATGCTGATCTCTTCCCTTTGTGTATGTATAGGGCAGCTCCTGTGGAAACTGTCTGCGGACAGGGGGATCATTGTCATGCTGGCAGGCTTTCTCTTTTATGGCGCAGGCGCATTGGTAATGTTAGTTGCATACCGGTTCGGAAAGCTATCGGTTCTTCAGCCAATGCTGAGTTTAAACTATGTGCTTAGTATCATTCTTGCCGCAGTTGTTCTGAAAGAGAGCATTACTATTCTGAAATGCATAGGTGTGATAGTTATTATCGCCGGAGTGGTACTGATCGCCGGAGGTGATGAAGAATGACTATTTACATCTGCCTTATTCTAATGACCTTTATGGGAAGTATAGCTTCTCTGTTTCTTAAAAGAGCATCAGGGTCAGACGGAATTAAGAGTATGCTTTTAAATCCAAATCTTTACATCGGCGGAATGCTGTATCTTTTGTCGGCAGTCCTGAATATCTGGACACTTCGTTATTTGGACTATTCCGTTGTATTGCCGCTGACATCGCTGACATATGTGTGGACGATGATCATTTCGTATCTGATCCTGAAAGAAAAGATAACGTCCAAGAAAATAGCCGGAGTACTTCTTGTACTTGTCGGAGCGATCATTGTGTCCGCATAATGTAAGAGTCGATCAAAAAACCAAAAAGGACCAACTCCCTGAATTTTCTGCCGGAGTGGTCCTTTATTATATTGTTATTAAATGCTGAGAGGTTCTTTCTGTTTTCCCTTGTTTTTTTCGACTTGCCCCCTGCGTAAGGCTCTGCTATAAAGGAAGTAGAAGGTACTGCAAAATCGCGGAAACAGCGGCGTCAGGGGAGTTGGCACGGGATGAATAACAGGGAGCGCAGACGGCGCATTGAGAGAAAAAGGCGCGAGCAGGAAATAAGGCTGCAGATGTTTGTCCTGGCCGTCGGGGCGGCGCTGCTTCTGTTTCTGGTGATCGTCGGGATCGGCCGCTGGAGAGAGGCAGTGGCGGAGAGAAAGCGGCTCGAAGCGGAACGCGAGCTTCAGGAACGCGAAGAGGAACTACTGTCGGACAGCGTGCTGGAGTATGAGGACCTGGTGAAGTATTACGCCGAAGAGGAGGGCATTTACGAGTATGTGCCGGTCCTTCTGGCGATCATGGAAGTGGAGACCAAGGGGGAGCGCGACGACGTCATGCAGAGCAGTGAGTCCGCGGGACTTGAGCCCAATTCCCTCGGGCCGGAGGCGTCCATCGCCCAGGCCTGTGATTATTTCCGGGGACTTGTGGACAGGACGGAAGATCTGGACGTCGATCGCAACACGATCATCCAGGCATACAATTACGGTCCCGGGTATATATACTATATCGCGGAAAACGGGGGCGAGCACTCTTTTGACCTGGCTGTGGAATATGCCAAAGAAATGTCCGGCGGAAGAACCGCGAAATACACACATGATATCGCGGATTTCAACGGAAACTGGATGTATCTGTACGGCAATATGTACTATGTGCTGCTGGTGGAGCAGTATCTGCCCTGAGATCTGTCAAAATATAGCGGCAGGCAGATGCGCAGCGGCTTAAGCGGAGGGATCTGCCGGAAGCAGGGAAGGGAAAAATGGAAGAGATCAACGAGAGCGGTGCCGCTCCTGAAGAGTCAAAAAATCAAACAGGGACAGGCGGGATCAGAAAAAAGGCGAAGCATCTGGCGAGGAAGACCGCAGAGGACTGGACCGCGCGGGATGTAAGCCTTTTCTCTCTCGGCATCATCATACTTTTTCATCGATAATTTAACGAAAAACGAAAAAGATATATGGCGTATATTAACGAAATAAAGAAATGTTTTGCACTGACTACACTTGCCCGGTTTGGCAGGCAGTTACGCTTGACAAATGACGCCGGTATTATAAAATACATATTCGAATGTGTTGCAAGGTGCTGCGGCTGCACGCAAAGCTGCAAGGAGTAATAGTATATGGAACTCACCCCCAAAATGTTTCTCATCGTCTGCCCGATGCTCTTTCTGGCCGGCTTCGTCGACGCGATCGGCGGTGGCGGCGGCCTCATCTCGCTGCCGGCCTACCTCTTCGCGGGCCTGCCGATCCACGCGGCCATCGCGACCAACAAGCTCTCGTCCACCTGCGGGACGGCCCTCGCCACGGTGCGCTTCATCCGCCACAAGCTGGTCGACTACAAGCTCGCGGTGCCGTCGGTGATCTGCGCGGTGATCGGCTCATCCCTCGGGGCCCAGCTCTCGCTCAGGATGGACGATGCGATCATGAAGAAGGTGCTCTTTGTCGTGCTGCCGGTCGCGGCATTTTTCGTGCTCAACAAGCACCTCTTCAAGGACTCCGGGGAGGAGGCGAAGACAGATAAAAGGACCTACATCGTGGCGGCGGTGGCGGCATTCGTCATCGGGGTCTACGACGGGTTCTACGGGCCCGGTACGGGGACATTTCTCATCATCGCGTTCACGGTCTTTGCCAAGATGGGCCT
>ODAI011303541.1_pt1 | contig 11880 bp, 7 predicted proteins | sample 1539321 | NCBI WGS metagenome assembly ODAI01 (sample SAMN02144231, study PRJEB22623) | gut metagenome | biome: sheep rumen | host: Ovis aries | place: New Zealand
GTTTCCGCCACAATCCTTGCCCAAATGATAAAGTGGACAATAACAAAAGAGACAGTTAAACTCTTCTGGTTTATCTGTCTCATGGCAAGGAAAATATTCACATTCTCTATTCTGAAAGAATTTATAATGTTCCATATATACCTCTAGTCCGCGGCTTAGCCTACCTTAAGTTTGAACTTTTGTAAGTCGTGTTCGTTGTCCACTTCGGCGAAGGATGCTCCAAGCTTTGTGAGCTTTCCTGCGATGTCCTCATAGCCACGCTGAACGAATTTGATATCGTCGATAGTGGTTATTCCATCAGCTGCAAGTCCTGCAATGATAAGAGCTGCACCTGCACGAAGGTCTGGTGCGCATACCTGTGCTCCTGTGTAGTGGTCTACACCATTAACGATAGCTACTGTACCCTCTACCTTGATGTTAGCACCCATTCTTGCAAGCTCATCTACATATTTGAAACGAGTCTCAAAAATAGATTCTGTAACTGTGCTGGTTCCCTCTGAAATAGCGAGAACTGCTGTGATTTCAGGCTGCATATCTGTAGGGAAGCCTGGGTAAGGAAGTGTAGTAACGTGTGTATGTGTAAGCTTACGTCCCTTAGCAATAACTCTAACTGCATCATCATATTCTTCGATAACGCATCCCATCTCAATAAGCTTAGCTGAAGTAGCCTCTAAGTGTTTAGGGATAACGTTCTTAACAACAACATCACCATGTGTAGCTGCTGCTGCGCACATGTATGTGCCTGCTTCAATCTGATCAGGGATAACTGCATAAGTTGTGCCGTGAAGCTTTGATACACCAACGATACGGATAACATCTGTACCTGCACCACGGATATTAGCTCCCATACTGTTAAGGAATGAAGCTACGTCTACAACATGTGGTTCCTTAGCTGCGTTTTCGATAGTAGTCTTGCCTTCAGCAAGTACTGCAGCAAGCATGATGTTAATAGTTGCACCAACAGATACCTTATCAAGATAAATGTGGTTACCAACAAGCTTGTCTGCTCTAGCAGACCAAAGTCCGTAAGATACATCAACATTTGCACCAAGAGCCTTTAAGCCCTTAACGTGTAAATCGATTGGTCTTGAACCGATAAGGCAACCACCTGGAAGTGCTACCTCTGCACTCTTGTATTTGCCAAGTAATGCTCCCATCAAATAATAAGAAGCACGAATCTTTTTAATGTATTCATAATCAACAGAAAGTCTATTGATAGATGAACCATTAATCTCAACTGTGTGCTCGTCAACACGGTTGATTTTTGCTCCTATATCTTCAATAGCACCAATTAAAACGTTAATATCTTTTACATTTGGTAGATTTTCAATTGTAACAGTTTCGTTTGCCATAATGGCTCCAGCCAAAATTCCTAACGCTGCATTCTTGGCACCGCTAATCTCTACCTCTCCCGTAAGCGCTGTGCCACCTTTTATAACATACTGTTCCATCTTGTCTCCTATAATCTCTAACTTAAGAAACGAGCCGTAAAAGAAGAATTACGCAGACTCCTCTTTATACTGACTCTGATATAATTTAGCATAAAAGCCATTTTTCTGCAACAACTGAGTGTGATTACCTTGCTCAACAATGCTTCCGTCTTTTACGAATAAAATTACATCTGCTTCTCTAATAGTAGAGAGTCTGTGGGCTACAATAAAGGTAGTTCTACCCTTCATCATTTTATTAAATGCTGATTGTATTTTCTGTTCTGTTCTAGTATCAATTGAACTGGTTGCTTCATCCAGTATTAACATTGGCGGTATATTAAGCATTACCCTTGTGATACATAAAAGCTGCATCTGTCCCTGGGATAATGAACCATTATCTGTAGAAAGAATTGTGTCGTAGCCGTAAGGCATTCTTTTAATAAAGCTGTGGGCATGTGTTGCCTTGGCTGCTTCTATTATTTCTTCATCTGTGGCATTTGGATTTGCCATCTTCAGATTTTCTTTTACAGTGGCATTCTTAATCCAGGTTTCCTGAAGCACCATTCCAAAATTCTTTCGAAGATCTTCTATAGGAATATCCTTTATATCAACACCATCTATTGTTATCTGGCCTGCATCAATATCATAAAATCGCATTAACAGATTAATGATTGTACTCTTTCCTGCTCCTGTTGGTCCTACAATGGCGATACGCTGACCGCTCTTAACAGATAGGTTCAGGTGCTCAATAAGCTTTTTGCTCTTATCGTATGAGAAGAATACATCCTTAAATTCAATTTCGCCTTTGGTGTTTTCCATAGGGGTTGTTCCTGTGTCTTCCTCCACCTCAGCGTCAATCATCTCAAACAGTCTGGCTGCACAAGCTAAGGCATTTTGGAATTCAGTGATTACACCAGAGATTTCATTGAATGGCTTAGCATAAGTGGTTGCATAAGATAGGAAGCTAGTAAGTCCACCTACAGTAATGCCACCTGCAATTGCCATAATGGCGCCAAACACACCTACTGCAGCATAGATGATGTTATTAATCAATCTTGTGCTTGGATTAACTGTAGAAGAATAAAAGGTTGCTTTCATGGATGCATCCCTAAGGCTGTTGTTCATAGTCTCAAATTCTTCTATAGCTCTGGACTCAAAGTCCATGTTTCTAACAATGTTTTTACCAGTTATCATCTCTTCGATGTAGGCCGTTTCAGTTCCTCTAAGCTTTGCCTGTTCCTTAAAGAACTTGTAAGTCTTTTCAGAAATGAACTTAGCCAAAAGAAGTGATGCTGGTGTTGCAATAATTACTATTAAAGCAATCCTTGCAGAAATCATTACCATAAAATAAATGGTACCAAGTATTGTAAGAACTCCAGTGAAAAACTGGGTAAAGCCCATTAAAAGTCCATCTGCAAATGTATCTGCATCTGAAACTATTCGGCTTACGTAATCTCCATGTGGATGTGAATCTATCATGGAAAGCTTCATGTGCTGTAGCTTTGCAAATGCTCTGTCCCGAAGACTCTTTGTTACATTATAAGTAATGGCATTGTTAACTCTGTTCATTATCCACTGAGTGAAAAATGTAGCCGCAACAGTAACTGCCATTTGCTGAAGCACTGCTATCAGCCTATCGTAATCAATCTCGCCTGGGTCGATGATGCAATCAACAGCTTTTCCTGTAAGGATTGGAATCCTAAGAGTTAGATAAACAGTAGCAAGGGCACATATAAGCGAAACAATTATGTGACCACTATAGCTTTTTAGTTCTATTAAAACACGATTTAATATCTTAGATTGAGACTTATTATTCATTAGCTGCCTCCTCTCTAGGATACTGACAATAATATATTTCCTGATATGTTTCGCAGGTCTTTAGTAGCTCGTCATGTGTACCATTGCCTACGCATTTACCATCATCAAGTACCAGTATCTGATCCGCCTCTAACACTGAAGATGCTCGCTGAGAAACAATTATCAGTGTCGGATGCCATGGAAGGTTCATAAGTGCCTTTTTAAGTCTTGCTTCTGTAGCAAGGTCTAGTGCGCTGGCTGAATCATCTAACATAATATATTTAGGTTGACCAATAAGAGCTCTTGCAATCGTAAGACGCTGTCTTTGGCCGCCTGAGAAGTTAGCACCTCTACCTTTGACCTCTGTATCAATGCCGCGTTCCTTTGCCTCAACAAAATCCAGCGCTTGTGCTATATTAAGTGCTGATTTAATTTCATTATCATCAGGATTTGTGCCGTTCATCTCCATATTGCTTCTGACAGTACCGCTGAATAGATAAGCCTTCTGTGGAACTATACCAAAGCATTTAGCCAAATAGCTATCATCAAACTGATTTACATTTGTACCTCCAATTTCAACAGCACCCTTTGTAACATCATAAGTATGATTCAGTAATTTAAGAAGTGTACTCTTGCCGGAGCCAGTACCACCTATGATACCCAATGTAGAACCTGCTGGGATTTCTAAGCTAATATCCTCAAGGTCCATATCTGCTGTACCATTATAGCTAAATGATACATTCTTTATAGAGATTGCTTGAGGCGCATTGTAACCGCCTATAATTAAATCGTTATTTAACTTATCATTAAAGATTCTTTCATCCGATTTCATCTCCATAAGCTCCTGAACTCTGTCTGCTGATGGAAATGCCTTCATCAAAAGTACGATTAGGTTAGCAAGCTTAATTAGCTCTACTAATATCTGGCTCATGTAGTTTACCAGTGCTACTACATCACCCTGTAGGATAAATCCATTATCAACTCTGCCCATCGCAACATAGATTAATGTAACAATACCCAAGTTAACTGCTACATAGGTAACAGGATTCAGTAATGCAGATATCTTTCCTGTGTTTATCTGCATTGTTGTAAGCTCACCAGTCTTCTTCTCAAAGGTAGCCTTCTCATCCTCTACCTGGCAAAAGGCTCTAAGAACTCTTGAGCCTTCCAGATTCTCAGACACAGCGTGAAGAACCTTCTCCAGCTTTGCTGCAATGGATTTATATCTTGGCAATGTATATCTCATTATGAAATACACGATTATAGAAAGAACTGCCACTACTAATATAAAAATAAATGCTGATTTAACATCTACTATAAATGCCATTATGATGGCTCCACCTACTATAAATGGTGAACGTAAGAATAATCTTAGAACCATGTTTATAGCATTTTGGATTTGATTAATATCGTTTGTAATTCGAGTGGTAAGAACTTCCTCACCTATTTTTTCTTTTGTGCCCTGTGACAGTGACATTATTTTTGCAAACAATGCCTGTCTGATTTCTGCTGCTGTAAATACTGCAACATAAGCACTGAAATACTGGGCTGTGATTGAAAACATAAGGCCCACAACTGCCAGTAATAAAAGAACCCCACTCATCTTAATGATGTAGTGGGTGTCAGAGCTTGCGATACCCTTGTTAATGATTGATGCCATAACAAGTGGTACTAAAAGCTCAAATACCGCCTCTAACATTTTGAAGAGTGGGGCTAAAAATGCCTTGATTTTATATTTTTTGAGATAGTTTAAAACAAAACTCATAAATTACTCCGCTTCTGTTTCCTCAGTAGTCTCATCTGATGTTTCTTCAGATGTTTCCTCTGTCTCCCCGTCTGCTGTAGTATCTTCTGTTTCTTCTGTAGATTCTTCTGTTGTTTCCTCAGTTGTTTCTTCAGTTGTTTCTTCAGTTGCTGTTGTATCCTCAGCTTCTGTTGATGTTGAATCTTCCTTTGTTTCAGGAGCCTTGAAAAGTGAATCGAACTGAACCTTTTCCCAAGCCTTATCATTTACTTTCCAAGTGATAGCATCCTTCCACTGTTCCATAAGCTTATCAAAAGCTTCAGATTGAAGTGATTCTCTCTTGCTGTTTGAAGCATCCTCATCATGGTCTGATGTAAGCTTAATTACATACATACCTGTGCCTTCAACAACGATAACGCCTGACTGTTCGCCCTCTTTAAGCTTTTCAGCTTCCTTGATAACGGACATGTCCATTGTTTCATCCTCTGACTCACCCTTAAGATATGAGAAGTTCTGAGTTGTAAGACCAAGCTCTTCAACCTTTGCATCAAAATCCTCCGATGTAGAAAGCTCCTTTGCCTGAGTCTTCATTTCTGCAATTTCGTCATCAGTTAAGTCTGTCTTATTGCCATCTGCATCAGTCTTGCCTGTTGTATCAAATAACACGTAGCTAAATGAACGCATCCAGCAATCCTCATCCTTAATATCAGCATCAGATGCATCCTTTGCTGCTTCACTTACAAGTGCATAGTAAGTTCTGTACTCAAGATATTCTTTAACGTATTCCTCTGTTGCACCCATTGCCTTAAGAGATTCTTTATCATTGTCAGAAATGAACTTCTTTGCTGCTTCTGCAATATCGTTCTTCTGATCCTTAGATATTTCTACCCCATAATCGCTGGCATGGACCTTTGCAAGATACTGTGCTTCCATATCCTCAAGCACGCCATCCTTTGTATCTTCCTGAAGTGTCGAACCACTTCCTGACATATCTGACTTCCACATATCTTCACCGTAATATGCAAGAAGATACTGGTCATACATAGCCTGCTGATATCTTGCCACAAAGTTACCATAACCTAAGGAAATAGTATCCTTTGTTCCATCCTCTGTCTTAATTGTAACAAGTGTCTCATTAGAGTTAATCTTACCACAGCCTGTCATCATAACTACTGCTGATAGTGCAGTAAGCCCAGCTGCCTTAACCATTTTTTTATTCATTATAAATTCCTCCTGAGTGTCCCCACCCAAATATTTTCAAGCTTTTTTATTATAATTAATCCTCGTGAATTATACAAGTTTAGGCGAAGAATTACAGCGATACACTTACCTGCTAACTAAAAAACTCCCAGCGGATGCTGGGAGTATACTTTAACTACATTCATTATCCTATTAGGTTTTTTTTACATAACATTTTCCATAGATGTTTTGCAAGTTTTCTTGTAACTCTTTTATTGTATCAGTAGAGAACTGTTCCTTATCTATGTATATAAAATAGTATGTATTTGTCATTGTAAAAAAAATATACTTTTGCGTATCATATACAAATACGCGAAAATGCTTGTTCTTATTAATTTGAATCAACGGATACTTAGGTAGTAATAATATCTTTTCGGAATGATATGTAATATAAGCTTCGTCCGAAGATATTTTTACATTTATTGGGTCATTATCTTTAAATCTATCAAGATACAATATTTTATTGAACTTAAGATAAAAACTATGCCAGGCGAAAACTACAATATAAAGCGAAACGGCAGCTACTACTATACAAATATCTTGTAATATTATTGTAAGCAATGAGTAGCTTATAAAATTTCTAGTTATAAAATAATCTATAACTAATGCTGCAGTTAACAAAGTTAAAATACATATCATTCTTTTCTTTCTTTTTCGTGTCCTAGTTCCTATTTTATCATAATAGATATCATATACCTGCTTCTCAAACATATTGCTGTAGCTAAAAGCTATTTCAAACATACCATTCGCTCCTATTTTTTTATTAATAGACCAAGAATTGCTATAGCTCATCTTGGTCTATCACCAAAACATCTTATGCTAAACACAATGCTCCAAAAAATAATGCAATTATTATAATGGCAAAAACCACATTTATTCTTTCTGTGTAAGTTAGATCTGGAGACTGTACTTTCTGGATATCTTCCAAAAATAAATCCCACACTTCTTGTGCTAATTGCACCGGTTTTGGCGTATTATTATTATGGCAGACAATCTTCACTGTTACCGCAAAATCTTGTTTTAGTGTATCATTTTCTTTAGATAATACAACAGATTTGATTTCAAAAACAGTGCTATTTGCATCTCCCCCAAAAGATAATTCCATTCTTCCATTCCCAATTTCTGATGCTATGCTATCCACATCTGGAATCAAGTTTTTATCAATTCCCTTTAGTGAGGCCTTCATATTTGCAAACTCTACTGAAAAATTAGGATCATCAAATCTTCGATTTGCAACACCTACAGAATATTTTGCATTTTTATTGGTTGCCACATCATATGTAATTTTAGCATATATCTCAATATTTGGTGTTATCACAATTGGTATTTCTTCATCTATTCCATATTCAGCACTTGTTATCTCACGAAGTTTGAATCTCCCTAGAATTCCGTTTGCAGTATTTCGTATATATTCTTGCTCCTCGCTTTCAATAAGATTAAATGGCACATCAGGATTTACTAAAACACCTCCATCTCTTCCAGACATGATGTTATTATCAATCTCAAGTAAACCTACACCTTTACCAATCTTCACTGTAGAAATCTGGTCATAAGCCCAGTTTGGTGGTAGTGGCTTTCCAATATTACCCGCAAAACCTGATGACATATCACAAACAAAGCTGCTTGTTACAAGATTTGCTCTTGTTAGTTCGGAACACACATATCTAGGTCCGTACACTCCAATCTTATAATCTCTGTTATTTATTGATTTGAACTCTTCCCAGAATGTTCTAAAGTATGGGATAATTACATTTGCAACTTCCTTCTCATTAACATCATAATCAACAGCAACATAAAAAGTTGTTCCATTAGGAAACTTTAATTTGAAAAGGTTAATATATGCTCTTCGTGCATCCTTTAATGCCTGTTCCTTTGTAAAATAACTTGTAGAATTATTTGTAGTCTGGTAGATTGGCATTATCTTTAGGCCTTGATTATAAATAATTCTTTCTTCATCAAGTGTTAGCATTTTGTCTACACCACCTACAATGTATCTACCTACAACTTCTCTTCCATCATTTTTTAATGAAATAGCAGTTGCCTTTGTTATAGGCGTCTTGCAATCACAAGCCTTTCCCTTTCTGGTCTTGTCACCATAGCTTACCATAAGTGAAGCCCATGTCTGTTTATGAACTGTTCCTGTTGTAAAAATGTTTGCGAACTTCTGAAAATTCTTGACCGCTGTTTCCACTTTATCACTATATACACCATTAAAGTTACCTGTAGGGAACCCATTCACATAAAGAGCATACTGCAAAAGATAAACATATTTAACATTCTTTACAACTTCCCCTTTTCTTAACACCGGACAATGGCCATATGTATTGCTTCCCCAGATACCATCTACTACCATCTCTGACCATTCCTTCTTAATCTCGTACTGTAAACCTTTAATTAGAGCTCTAAGAGTCTGTTTTACGAATAGACCATCGCAAGGGATTAAGCCAATTAATGCTGAATAGTCTCTATTTAATGCCTGCTGTATTAATCTTACCTGCGCATCACCATTCTTTGCCAATACATATCCATCAGTTGTTAATAACGCTTTCATGAACATAGCATCCGCATTACCATTTGGATTAGAAAGACCCGCATCTGTTTTTAACAATCTTACAGCCTTTTCTGCACCTGCTCCATATCCTCCATCTAATCCATTTGGATTATATCCCTTACAATAGAGACCTCCCTGAAGAATGAATACCTGTCGTCTCTTTGACTCACTAATCTTATTACAGCCTCTTGTTAATGTCCCAAACTTCTCAAGTGTTTTAGTTCCAAGAGAACCATCGACTGTTACACCTAACTCAATTTGTAAGGCTCTAATTAGTCCCTTTACTGTTCCATTTCCTGTAATACCATCTTCTGTAACCTTTACAAAATTAGGATTATTTCCATAAGTTGTGTTTAACCATTCCTGTGTCTTCTTTACCATTAAATCCATTTTATTAATCTCCTCTTCATATAAATGATATTTTGTACTTTTTAAAATTCTTATTTGGCTACTTTATCAATTGAGCCAACCATGTCTTCCAGTGAATCAATCACTGTCACCAACACTTCTGCTGCACTCTTAAGTTCTGCTAAGAGTTTTACAATATCTGTTAGTTTTCCCATTTTCATCACTTCCTTTCATTTTTAATGTCGCTGTAATTAAGCAAATAAAAAACGCCTGACAAAGCATAGAGATTATCTATAATCTCTATTACTTCGTCAGGCGTTGGTTACTACTAATCAATTATGACTGTGTACCTATTTGCTCAGTACGAATTTTCTTATTATGCATACTAACCGCTATTACTGATTTACATCTGGGGCATTTGATTTTAATTATTCCATCAGTGGTATCTTCTGCATCAAATAATCGTTTGTTATTACAGCATGGACATGCAATGTGTATTTCCATTATTCTCGCCTCCTTAGTGCCAGTTGTATAGAAATGTCTGTCTGACTTTCACATTGCCTTGCCGTATCTACTTCCCTCAGTAGCGATGAATATAATATAGCAAACATATTTTCGATTGTCAACACTTTTTTCGAAAGTTTGTTCACCAATTATTTTATATATACTTTCTTCTTATAAATCTATCATTTAACACTCCATTACTATCTACAATCAGTTTTCATGCATAGATAGTAGTAGTTTTTACTTAGGCTACTACCTGTTTGCCATTTTCACTACCAGGTAGTAACTATTCTAACTTTAACTACTACCTATAAACTATTATCTTCCACAGATAGTAACATCCTAACAAAAGACTACTATCTGTAGCTAAATTCATGTCACAGGCAGTAATTTCTCCAAAGATGACTACTATCTATCACCAATTCTCACCTGCAGCTAGTAACCTGCCTTATTCCTCCACCTTCAGGGTCTTCAAATCCAGCAAGAAGTCCTGCAGGTACTCGAAAACCTCTGATGGTTTGATGCGTGTGTTAGCTCTGGTGTTGAATATGAAGGCCGGGTTCTTAGGGTCTGCCGCAAAGGTGATGTGTGGATTGTTGCGCTCTAAAAGAGCTGGTATCTGAGCCACATCTATCTTGGCCTTTTCGTACATGACGATGCGGATGATATCGCCCTTTTGCTCAATAGCTGTAACATAGGCATCGTGAGCTTTCACGCGAAGCATTGCCACCCAAAGCAGATTCTGGACACATCGCTTTGGCTCGCCGAAGCGGTCCACAAGCTCGTCAAGCATATCGTCTCTGGCTTCCTCACTGTCGATAGCGGCAATACGCTTGTAAATATCGATACGCTGCTCTTCGTTTGATACATAGGTGTCTGGAAGATATGCTTCGATATTGATATCCACTGAGGTGTTGAAGTTTTCTTCCTTCACCTCGCCCTTTTCTATCTTTACAGCTTCGTTAAGCATCTTGCAGTATAGGTCGTAGCCTACTGCAGTCATGTTGCCGTGCTGCTCCACACCTAACAGGTTTCCAGCTCCACGTATCTCCAAATCTCGCATAGCGATTTTGAAACCAGAACCTAAATCTGTAAATTCCTTAATGGCAGCAAGACGCTTTTCTGCAACTTCCTTTAGCATTTTGTCTCTTCTATACATTAAAAACGCATATGCGGTACGATTACTTCGGCCTACTCTTCCACGAAGCTGATACAACTGAGACAATCCCATATTGTCAGAATCATGAATGATTATCGTATTTACGTTAGAAATATCCAGACCGATTTCAATGATGGTGGTAGCTACAAGCACATCAATCTCGTGATTGATAAACTGCATCATCACATCCTCAACCTTGGCCTCGGTCATCTGACCATGGATATAGCCTACTGTTGCCTCAGGAACCAGGCGCTCTATTTCAGCAGCCATATCCTGGATGCCTCGCACTCTGTTGAATACGTAGTACACCTGGCCATCTCTTGCCATCTCACGAACGATGGCTTCACGTACCATTTCCTCGTTATATTCAAATACAAATGTCTGGATTGGAGTACGCTCCATTGGCGCCTCATCCAGTACGCTCATGTCACGGATTCCGACCAAAGACATGTGAAGTGTACGAGGAATAGGTGTAGCAGAAAGGGATAACACATCCACAGTCTTTTTCATCTGCTTGATGCGCTCTTTATGATTAACACCAAATCGCTGCTCCTCATCTATAATAAGAAGCCCTAAATCCTTAAACTCTACGTCCTTTGAAAGCAGGCGGTGTGTACCGATAACGATATCCACCATGCCCTTTTTCAAATCTTCGATAGTCTTCTTCTGCTCCGCAGCAGTTCTAAATCTACACAGCAATCCAATGTTTACAGGATAGCCACCCATTCTTTGAACGAAGTTATTATAGTGCTGCTGCGCCAGGATTGTGGTAGGCACCAGATATGCCACCTGCTTGCCCTCCTGAACAGCCTTAAATGCAGCTCGCATAGCAACCTCTGTTTTACCAAAGCCTACGTCACCACAGATAAGTCTATCCATGATTTTTTTAGACTCCATATCCTTCTTAACAGCCTCAATAGCTGTAAGCTGACCTTCTGTTTCCTCGTATGGAAAGCTTTCTTCAAATTCCTTCTGCCATACAGTATCAGGTCCATACACAAATCCATCTGTATTCTGACGCAAAGCATACAAATCTACTAGCTCCTTGGCAACAACGCCAACAGCTGATTGAACCTTCTGCTTTGTTCTGGTCCATTCCTGGGTACCA
>ODAI010950026.1_pt1 | contig 11879 bp, 5 predicted proteins | sample 1539321 | NCBI WGS metagenome assembly ODAI01 (sample SAMN02144231, study PRJEB22623) | gut metagenome | biome: sheep rumen | host: Ovis aries | place: New Zealand
GGGGAAGGTGGGGGTGGATTCGCCGATAACCGAATAGATCCCGAATTTCACAATGGCTGATGAGCGTTACAAAGATATCCCCGTGCGTATGCTTATGGACCACACTTCAGGTATAATGGGTTCAACAAGAGTGAACGCATTATTGTATGACGACAATGATACCTATAATAGCGATCATCTGCTCGAAAACCTTGCTTCTCAGCGGCTCAAAGCCGAACCCGGCAAGTATGCGGCGTACTGCAATGACGGCTTTGATCTGCTTGAAATGATCGTCGAGAATGTCACCGGAATGAGCTATACCGAGTATGTGCGGAAGAATATTTCGGACAAGATCGGCGCTACCGACACAGGAACTCCCATAGATATGTACCGGAATGAAAAGCTCGTACCGTCCTTCTCGGCAAGCGGACTGCCGCTTGAAACAAGCTATGGTATGGAAATCGGCACAGGCGGTATATGTGCAACTGCTTCCGATGCGGCAAAATTCGGTGCGGCTTTCTTCACGGGGGATGAAACGCTCATTTCCGATAATGCCAAAAACGCAATGTCAACTCGTTGGAACGACAACGAATACTGTGATGACAACGGCCTTGGCTGGGACTATGCCGAAATGCTCCGCTACAAGCAAAGCGGTGTCAAGGTGGTGGGCAAGGGCGGCGATGCAACGATGGATCACGCCTATCTGCTGACAGCCCCCGATGAGCATATCAGCGTTGCGGTGCTTTCCAACGGCGGCAGCAGCACGCAGAATGAGCTTGTAACACAGGCACTCATGGACGTTGTTTTGAAGGAAAAGGGAATCAGTATCACAGAGGAAGAACTGCCCGAATGTACGATACTTGAGGATATCCCCGATGAATACAAGGCCTATGAGGGTATGTATATAATGAATATCATGGGCGAGGGCGATACACTTTGCAAAGTGACATTCCCCGAAAACAAGTATCTCCACATGGAAAAGATATCCCCTCGCAAGACCACTTGCACAGACTATGTGCTGACAGCAGACGGTGATTTTGCGGAGCTTGCCTATGAAGTCGAAGGATCCGGTACAGGTATGTCCGGCGGCTTTGACAAGCGCCTGCTGGCGGGCGGGAGCAGCCGTCTGTCCTTTGAAAAGAACGCAGACGGAACATTTATGAAAATATCGGGCGGACTGTACTATCCGGGTCTTGGTTCGTATGACATAAAGACCTATGGGGGACAGATGATAGAGGAAAACGAAGTCGGAGAGGACGTTCTGAACAGTATTAAGGTACTTGACGGGAAGATATTTCTTCTTGTTGGGGATAAGTATTCATCAAGAAATTATGAGGGCGCTGCTATCGCACAACTCCGAGTTGTCAAGGATCTGCAGGGGTATGTTTTTCTTATGGGCAACGCCGGGGATTTCCTGCTGAAAATATCTGACAGCAAACATCTTGTCTCGCCTAAAGATATCCCATCCTCATCAAGCAGAGATCTTCTTGATATAACGCTTGACACAGATGAAAACGGCAGGCTGACGATAAAAACTTCTTTCGGCACGGAATACATCTTAGCGGAGAATATACCCGTATTTGATGTATCTGTCAAGTCAGTGGAGCTTACAGACAATGCGGCGTGGTACAATGTTTCCGACAGCATCGCAAACACCCCCGTGACGGTGACAAGACCCGAAAACAGTGCGGTCATCGTGTTCAACAAGTTCGATGAGCCCATATACACCTCCCACGTTAAGGACGCAGGCGATGTGATACCCATGCCGAAGGACGGCAAGGTGCTTTTCCTCGGTGAAAGCGGTGCTTCCTTTGAGATAAAAGTATAATACTGATTCTTCCTCGATGTATAGACAAGAAATTAGTATAAAATAACAGCGGCACAGCTTGTGCCGCTGTAATGCTGTTTCGGGGCATCGTTTTTATGATCTGTTTTTTTGTTTACAAATTTCTTAATAAATCTGTCTATCAGTTATGCCTGTAATATGATAGTATTTCTGTATATCATTTCACATTCGGAGGAAGATATGAAAAAAATATATATGATCGCCGTTTCCGTGCTTTTACCCATCGCAGCGGCAGTGACGGCATTGCCTGCCGGTGCCGGGGCATCTCCTGCCGATAACGGTACCTTTACCGTGGGCTTTGATGCGGAATTCCCGCCCTACGGGTACAAGGACGATTCGGGCGAGTATGTGGGCTTTGACCTTGATCTTGCACAGGAGGTCTGCAACAGGCGGGGCTGGGTCTTGGCAAAGCAGCCCATAGACTGGAACTCAAAGGATATGGAACTGAAAACCGGCTCCATAGACTGTATCTGGAACGGTTTTACCATTAACGGGCGTGAGAACGACTATACCTGGAGCATACCCTATGTGGACAACTCACAGGTAGTGGTGGTGAAAGCAGGCTCTGATATAGACGAGCTTGAAGATCTGAAGGGAAAAGTGGTGGCGGTGCAGGCGGACAGCTCTGCGCTTGCGGCTCTCACATCCGAGGATGCGGAAGAGGATGACCTGGCTCTTGCTGCTTCCTTTGCGGATCTGCAGCAGGTAGGGGACTACAACTCCGCTTTTCTGAACCTTGATTCGGGAGCGGTCGATGCTATTTGTCTTGACATAGGCGTGGCAAGCTACGAGATAGAGTCAAGAAAAGGCTTTGTAATGCTGGATGAGAGCATATCCACCGAGCAGTACGGTATCGGGTTTTTAAAAGGGAACACGGAGCTTAGGGATCAGGTGCAGGAGACCCTTCTGGAAATGGCGGCAGACGGCACCTTTATGGAGACAGCGGACAAGTGGGGGCTTTCCTCATCCGTGTGCCTTGACAAAGACACGGTGATACAGGATGATACTTCCGATCCTTCAAAGGAGGAGGAGTCTTTGTGGGGAAAGCTCCTGTATATCGTGAAGTCCCTGTCGGGGGGACTGCTGTCATCCCTTGCCATTTTCTTCCTGACCCTCCTTATATCCATGCCCCTGGGTCTTGTTGTGGCGGCGGGGAGGATGTCGAAGTCAAAGCTGCTTTCTGCCATAGTGAGCATCTATATTTCCGTGGTGAGGGGCACGCCCCTTATGCTCCAGCTCCTTGTGGTGTTCTTCGGTCCCTACTATCTTTTCGGGGTGAGGACAACATCCGCCTACAGGTTTATTGCGGTCATCATAGGATTCAGTTTAAACTATGCTGCCTATTTTGCGGAGATCTACCGTTCGGGCATACAGGCGGTGCCGAGGGGACAGTATGAGGCAGCGGAAATACTGGGATATTCTGCTCCGCAGAGGTTTTTCAGGATCATATTCCCGCAGATGGTGAAGAACACTCTTCCCTCCATCACAAATGAGGTCATAACTCTTGTAAAGGATACCTCCCTTGCCTTTGCGGTGTCCTACACGGAGATGTTCACCATAGCAAAGCAGGTGGCGGCTGCGGAGGCTACTATAATACCCCTTTTCACAGCAGGCGTTTTCTACTACATTTTCAATGCACTGGTGGCACTTGCCATGAACAAGATAGAACAAAGGATGTCGTATTTCAGATAAGGAAAGAGAGACTGTCAGATGAGTTTGCTTGAAGCGAGAAACATAAAGAAATCCTTCGGGGATACCAATATCCTGAAGGACATAAGCCTGGATGTGGAGCAAAATGAAGTAGTTTCCATACTGGGGCCGTCGGGTTCGGGAAAGACCACCTTTCTGCGCTGTCTCACCATGCTTGAGACTGTTGACAGCGGCAGCATATCCTATTGCGGAGAAAAGGCTGTAAGTACGGAAGGCGGAAAGTGCGTCTATGCTCCGAAGAACGACCTGAAAAGGATAAAGGGCTATTACGGTCTTGTTTTCCAGAACTTTAACCTTTTCCCGCACTACACCGTCCTCAAGAACCTGACCGATGCCCCCGTCACCGTACAGAAAAGGCCGGAGGAGGAGGTCACCGCCGAAGCAAGGGAGCTCCTGCGGAAGATAGGGCTGTCGGAGAGGGAGGATAGATACCCCCATCAGCTTTCCGGCGGTCAGCAGCAGCGTGCAGCCATTGCACGGGCTCTTGCCATGAAGCCCCGCATACTCTTTTTCGACGAGCCCACAAGTGCGCTCGATCCCGAACTTACCGCCGAAGTGCTGGGGCTCCTTAAAGAGCTTGCGGAGGAGAAAATGACCATGGTGGTGGTCACCCATGAGATAGCCTTTGCACGAGAGATATCCAACAGGGTCATCTTTATGGACGGCGGATATATCGTTGAACAAGGTACTCCCGGTGATGTTATTGACAACCCCTCCACCGACCGTGCCAGAGCTTTCCTCAAAAAGCTGCAGGCGCAGGCAGAGCCCGGCAGGCAGAGCCTGCTGTCACCCGCTGATGACAATTAAAAATGCGGTTGCATTGCTGCTCGGTAACTTTTCATTGTACGGGACTGACAGAAAAAAGGCAGAGCCTGCACCCACCCGTTGATGACAAATAAAAAGGCGGCAGCATTGCTGCTCGGTAACTTTTCATTGTACGGGACTGATAGAAAAAAGGCAGAGCCTGCACCCACCCGCTGATGACAATTAAAAAAGCGGCAGCATTGCCGCTCGGTAACCTTTCATTGTACGGGACTGACAGAAAAAAGGCAGAGCCTGCTGTCACCCGCTGATGACAAATAAAAAGGCGGCAGCATTGCTGCTCGGTAACTTTTCATTGTACGGGACTGACAGAAAAAAAGGCAGAGCCTGCTGTCACCCGCTGATAACAAATAAAAAGGCGGCAGCATTGCCGCTGCGCATATCCAAGCAGAAGAAAAAGCTCCCTCACATTGCCGTGAGAGAGCTTTTTCATTATTCTGCGGCAGATGCAGAGCCGTGGGAGATCTTTATCTCAAACCTGTCTTTTAGCTGTGTAACGGGTACGGGAGTAGGGTATTCTCCCGTAAAGCAGGCGGTACAGAGCCCCTTTCGTCCCGCCAGCCTTTCAAGCTCCGTTACTGGCAGGTAGCCCAGAGAATCCGCCCCTATGAGCTCAGCCGTTTCCTCTGTGGTATGGCGGCAGGCAACAAGGTTTTCCTCCGAGTCGATGTCCGTGCCGTAGTAGCAGGGGTGGAGAAAGGGCGGTGCCGAAACTCTGAAATGTATCTCCTTTGCTCCGGCGTCACGCAGGAGAGAAACTATCCTTCTGCTTGTGGTGCCTCTTACTATGGAGTCGTCCACAAGGACTATCTTCTTGCCCTCTACGGTCTCACGGAGAACGGAGAGCTTTATCATCACCTTATTGTCACGGCCTGTGGGGGCTATGAACGTTCTGCCTATGTAGCGGTTCTTTATCAGCCCTATGCCGTAGGGAATACCGGAGCGGCGGGAAAAGCCCAGTGCGGCATCAAGCCCGGAATCCGGCACTCCTATCACCACATCCGCATCCGCTGAGCAGGCATCTGCCAGTATCTCTCCCGCCCGCAGCCTGGCGGAGTGGACAGAGACACCGTCTATGACCGAATCAGGACGTGCAAAGTAGATGTACTCGAAAACACACATACGGGCAGGTCTTTTTCCGCAGTGCTCTTTCCGTGAGGTGACACCCTCCTTTGAAAAGACCAGCATCTCTCCCGGCTCCAGATCCCTTATGAATTTGCCGCCTATGGCGGTTATGGCGCAGCTTTCCGATGCCACTGCATATTCGCCGTCGGGGAGGATGCCGAAGCAGAGAGGTCTGAAACCGTAGGGGTCTCTTGCGGCGATGAGCTTGGAGGGGGACATTATCACCAGCGAATAGGCGCCTTCTATCTCCTCCATGGCTGCGGACACCGCATCCTCTATGGACGGCAGCTGCAGGCGCTTCCTTGTTATGATATAGGCTATTATCTCAGTGTCGGATGTGGTGTGGAATATGGCTCCCGAAAGCTCCAGATCCGTTCTGAGAGCAGCAGCGTTTGAAAGGTTCCCGTTGTGGGCTATCGCCATCCTGCCCTTCTGGTGGTTCACCACTATGGGCTGTGCGTTCCTCACACGGTTTCCTCCCGTGGTGGAGTAGCGCACATGACCCACGGCTATATTTCCCTCCGGAAGGGATGACAGCACCTCGGATGTGAATACCTCGGAAACCAGTCCCTTATCCTTGTGATAATTTATAACGCCGTCGTCACAGACCGCTATCCCCGCACTTTCCTGACCTCTGTGCTGCAGGGAATAAAGCCCGTAATACACCTGATGAGCCAGTTCCCGTCTGCTTTCGGAGTAGAGCCCGAATACCCCGCATTCCTCATGTATGCCCATGATCCTTATCCCTCGCCGCAAAGAAAGTCATTTACTTCCTTTGCGCACTCACGGCCTTCTCTTACAGCCCACACCACAAGAGACTGTCCCCTGTGTACATCGCCTGCCGCAAAGACCTTTGCCCGTGATGCGGCATATTTGCCACTTTCGGTCTTTATGCAGGAGCGGGGAGTCATCTCCACTCCGAAGGCACCCGATATATAGCTCCTTGCACCCAGAAATCCCGCTGCTATCAGCACCATCTCTGCGGGTATTATCCTTTCGCTGCCCTCTTCCTCTGTGGACTTTCCGCTGTCGAAGGAAAGCCTTACGGTCTCCACAGCTTTCAGCCTTCCGCTTTCATCCTTTATAAAGCGCTTGACAGTGGTCTGATAAACACGGGGATCCTCACCGAATACAGCTATCGCCTCCTCCTGACCGTAATCCGTTTTCAGGATCTTCGGCCATTCCGGCCACGGGTTGCCGTCTGTCCTGCACACCGGAGGCTTCGGCATCATTTCAAGCTGCACCACGCTTTTTGCTCCCTGCCTGATACAGGTGCCCACGCAGTCGTTGCCCGTGTCGCCGCCGCCTATTATGACGACATTCCTGTATTTTGCGCTGATATGAGAGCCGGTCCCGGAGCCTGTCAGCTCCTTTGTGGCGTTTTTGAGAAAATCCACCGCAAAGAAGATCCCCTCTGCATCACGCCCCTCCGCCTTTATGTCACGGGGCTCCTGCGCACCGCAGGCAAGCACCGCCGCATCGAAGGACGAAAGTATATCCTCTGCGGGGATGTCCCTGCCCACATCCGTATTTGTCCTGAATACTATGCCCTCTTCCTCCATCAGCTTTATACGGCGGTCTATCACGCTCTTTTCAAGCTTCATGTTCGGAATGCCGTACATGAGGAGACCTCCGGGACGGTCTTCCTTTTCAAAGACCGTCACACAGTGACCGTACCTGTTGAGCATCTGTGCGGCAGCAAGCCCGGAAGGCCCCGAACCAATGACAGCCACTCTTTTGCCGCTGCGCTCCTTCGGCGGACACGGTTTTACAAGACCCTTTTCAAAGGCTCTTTCTATAACTGCAAATTCGTTTTCCTTTACGGTTACAGCCTTTCCGTCAAGACCGTTGGTACACGCCTTTTCGCACAGGGCAGGACACACACGGGATGTGAATTCCGGGAAGGAGCTTGTCATGAGGAGCCGCTCTGCTGCCTCATCCCAGAGACCCTTATAAATGAGCGCATTCCATTCAGGGCAGTAATTCCCCAGAGGGCAGCCGCTGACCATTCCGCCCAGCACCGTTCCCGACTGACAGAAGGGTATGCCGCAGTTCATGCAGCGTGATGCCTGCGCCCGTCTTTTTTCCTCATCCAGACGGGAGTGGAATTCCCGATAGTCCTGTATCCTTTCCATAGGGGAGAGAGCGGGATCGTCCTCTCTCTCCCGGCCCATAAAGCCTGTATTCTTAGCCATATTACTTCCCCATTCCGTGAAATGCCTGTATCTTTGCCTCTTCCTCGCTCATTCCCTGTGAGATGTACATTTGCGTCAGCTCCGTTATCTTCCTGTAATCGTGGGGGATGACCTTCTTGAACCGGGGCAGGTATGACGAAAAGTCATCAAGTATCCTCTGCCCCAGCTTTGAGCCTGTGTACCTTATATGCTCTTCGATAAGGCTTTTCAGTGTTTGTATGTCCTCTTTGTCCGTCACATGGTAATAGCCCACCAGTGAGCGGTTCAGCTTTGTGTAAAGATCGTTGCGTTCATCAAGGACATAGGCTGTGCCGCCGCTCATGCCTGCCGCAAAGTTCCTGCCGACGGCACCCAGTATGACCGCAACGCCGCCTGTCATATATTCGCAGCCGTGGTCTCCCGTACCTTCGGCCACCGCCATGGCACCGGAGTTCCTCACGCAGAATCTTTCACCTGCAATGCCGTTTATGAAAGCCTTTCCGGATGTGGCTCCGAAAAGTGCCACATTTCCGATGATGATGTTTTCCTCCGGTGGCAGTTTGCTTTTCCTGTCAGGTCTTACGGATAATATTCCTCCCGACAGACCCTTTCCGAAGTAGTCGTTGCTCTCTCCCTCAAGGCTGATCGTAAGACCTTTCGGTATAAAGGCGCCGAAGGACTGTCCGCCTGCACCCCTTGCCCTTACCGTCCATGTGTCGTCTGCGGAGGGAACGCCCTCCCTTGTGATAAAGGAGCCCAGCAGCGTGCCGAAGGTGCGGTTCAGATTTGATACCTTCATATCGGTCTCCGCCCTGCTGCCTGTCCTTACGGCTTTCTCAAAGAAGGGTATGAGCACCTTTTCGTCCTTTGTATCCCGCAGCCTGAAGTCATAGCTCCTGTCAGGGAGATGATGAACGGGACAGGGGTCGGAAAGTATGGCGCCGATATCAAGGCTGCTGCCCTTCTTCTGTCTCAGCAGCTCGCTGTGACCCACCAGTTCATCCACACTGCGGATGCCGAGCCTTGCCATATGCTCACGCAGATCCTCCGCAATGAACCTCATGAAGTTTATCACATATTCGGGTCTGCCCCTGAAACGCTTCCTCAGCTCAGGATCCTGAGTGGCAACACCCACGGGACAGGTGTCAAGGTTGCATACCCTCATCATCACGCAGCCCATGGTGACCAGGGGAGCCGTGGCAAAGCCGAATTCCTCCGCACCCAGAAGAGCGGCTACCAATACATCACGGCCTGTCATCAGCTTTCCGTCCGTTTCTATGACTATCTGTTCACGGAGACCGTTCTGCACAAGGGTCTTGTGCGCTTCTGAAAGCCCCAGCTCCCATGGAAGCCCCGCACCGTGTATGGAACTGTAGGGAGCGGCTCCCGTGCCGCCGTCATGCCCGGAGATGAGCACCACTCCCGCACCTGCCTTAGCCACGCCTGCTGCGATGGTGCCAACTCCCGCCTCGGATACCAGCTTTACGGATATCCGTGCTTCCTTGTTGGCGTTTTTCAGGTCGTAGATGAGCTGTGCCAGATCCTCTATGGAGTAGATATCATGGTGCGGCGGCGGTGAGATGAGGGAAACTCCCGGGGTGGAGTGGCGGGTCTTTGCTATCCACGGGTACACCTTTCCTCCGGGAAGATGGCCGCCCTCACCTGGCTTTGCGCCCTGTGCCATTTTTATCTGGAGCTCCTTTGCGGAATTGAGGTATTCGGATGTCACACCGAAACGCCCCGATGCTACCTGCTTTATGGCTGAGCACCTGTCGGTGTCTGTGCCTCTGGTGGCTATGCGTTCGGGAGACTCGCCGCCCTCACCGCTGTTGGACTTTCCGCCTATACGGTTCATGGCTATCGCCATACATTCATGTGCTTCCTGTGATATCGAGCCGTAGGACATGGCACCTGTCTTGAAGCGGCGCATTATGCTCTCTGCGCTCTCCACCTCATCAAGGGGGATGCCCTTTTCGGGGTAGAGTATCTCAAGCTGTGAGCGGATGGTTATCTGTTTTTCGTCTCCGTCAAGGAGTTTTGTGTATTCCTTGAAAAGACGGTAATCCTCTTTTTGGACGGACTGCTGCAGAAGATGTATGGTGCGGGGGTCGTACAGGTGCTTTTCTCCGCCCTGCCTCTGCTTGTGGTCGCCCCTGTTTTTAAGGCCGCCTTCAAGCACATTGGCATTCGGAGCAAAGGCAGCGGCATGGAGCCTCCTTGAACGCTCTTCTATATCCTTCAGGCTCTTTCCGCCTATGCGGTTCACCGTATCCGGGAAATACTTTTCGCAGACTTCCCCTGAAAGACCAAGTATCTCAAATATCTTTGAGCCCTGATAGGACTGTATGGTGGAAATGCCCATCTTTGCGGCTGTCTTTACGATACCCGACACAAGGGCGTTTACATAGTCGTTTACGGCAAGGGTGTAGTCCTTGTCTATCATTCCCTTTCCGATGAGCTCCCTTATGGTGTCAAGCGCAAGGTATGGGTTCACGGCTCCGGCACCGAATCCCATAAGGACGGCGAAATGATGCACCTCCAGAGGCTCTGCGCTCTCCACTATGATAGACATGGCGGTGTTCATCCTTGTGCGCACCAGATAGGAATGAAGGGCTGAAACAGCCAGCAGTGAGGGAATGGCAAGGTGATCTTCGTCCACGCCCCTGTCTGTCAGTATGAGGATGGCAGCACCTTCCTCATGTGCCTTCACCGCCTGTGCAAACAGCCCCTCTATGGCTGCTTCAAGGCTCGTATCCTTTGTGTAGAGCATGGAGATATCCGCTGTCCTGAACCAGTCTGCTGCGGTGTGGCGGATCTTCATCATATCCGCATTGCTGAGAACGGGATTGTGTATTTTCAGCACCCTGCAGTTGTTTTCATCCTCCATGAGGATATTCCCCTTAAAGCCCAGATATACCGAGGGTGAGGTGACTATCTTCTCTCTTATGCTGTCTATGGGCGGGTTCGTCACCTGCGCAAACATCTGCTTGAAGTAGTCAAAGAGGGGAGGATCCTTTTCGGACAGCACCGCAAGGGGCTTGTCCGTTCCCATGGATGCAATGGGCTCGCTGCCGTTTTCCGCCATGGGGATGAGTATGTCGGAAAGCTGCTCGTAGGACCAGCCGAAATACTTTTGCAGCCTTAAAAGACGGTCACCCTCGTTCACGGCAGTCTTTTTGTTTGGCATTTTCAGCTCCCTGAGCCTGAAAAGGTGCTTGTCCAGCCATTCGCCGTAGGGATTTCTCAGTGAGAGCTCCCTTTTGATCTCATCGTCGGAGAGAAGCACTCCCTTGACAGTGTCCGCAAGCAGCATTTTTCCGGGATGAAGGCGTTCCTTTCTGATGATACGGCTCTCCTCTATGTCAAGCACCCCTGCTTCGGAGGAGATGATAAGGTCATCTTCGTCCGTCAGATAATATCTGGAGGGACGCAGACCGTTCCTGTCAAGCACTGCACCGCATATATCGCCGTCGGAAAAGATGATGGATGCGGGACCGTCCCACGGTTCGAGCATGGCCGCATAGTACTGGTAAAAATCGTGGAGCTCACGGCTCATGGTGTCGCAGTGCTGCCATGGTTCGGGTATGCACACGGTCACGGCAAGAGGCAGGGGGACACCGCTCATCATCATGAATTCCAGTGTGTTGTCGAGCCTTGCGGAGTCGGAGCCGCTCTTTTCTATAAACGGGAAAATATCCGGGTGGCGTTCCTCAAGGTGGACGGAGTGGAGTATGCTCTCACGGGACAGCATCTTATCCACATTTCCCGTAATGGTATTTATCTCACCGTTGTGTACTATCAGCCTGTTGGGGTGGGAGCGCTGCCATGAGGGGTTGGTATTGGTGGAAAAGCGTGAATGTACTATACCTATGGCGCTTTCGTATGTCCCTGCGGAAAGATCCTCATAGAAACGCCGCAGCTCGGACACCAGAAACATTCCCTTGTACACTATGGTGCGGCTGGAAAGGGAGCAGACATAGGTCTTTTCATCCGCTTTTTCAAAGAGCCTGCGCAGGACATAGAGCCGTCTGTCAAATTCTATGCCCTTTTCGCAGTCTGCGGGCTTTTTGATAAATGCCTGCTTTATGACAGGGCAGCTTTCCCTTGCCTTGCTGCCCAGTATCTCGGGATGAACAGGCACATCACGCCAGAAAAGAAGCTCCAGACCCTCCTTTTCAAGAAGTCCCTCAAAGCACTTTACAGAGCTTTCGCTGTCTTTCTGA
>ODAI011310290.1_pt1 | contig 11878 bp, 9 predicted proteins | sample 1539321 | NCBI WGS metagenome assembly ODAI01 (sample SAMN02144231, study PRJEB22623) | gut metagenome | biome: sheep rumen | host: Ovis aries | place: New Zealand
CCCAGAGGGATCTCTTCAGCTCCGGACGCTTTAAAAACAGCCACCTGGCGGTGTTCCCCTTCAGGATCTTTACCATGTCTGAGATCCTGAACTGGGGCCTGCAGTCCAGAAGGAGATGTACATGGTCCGGCATGACTTCCATCGCCAGGATCCTGAACTGATATTCCTCCGCCAGCTGCTGCAGCATTTCCTTCAGGTCTGTATCAACACCATTCTGAAGGATCTGCTTCCGGTACTTCGTGCACCATACGATGTGATACTGCAGGGAATAAACATATCCCCTACCATATGTAAGACCGGTAAGCTCAATATTATAAATGCTTTTCTCCATATCTGAATTATACCATAAGCAGACCCCGGGCGCAACGAAAAATCGAATCTTTGTTCGCATATCGGACGGACAGGGTCCGGTCTGCCCGTCCGACTGCGGAAAAACCGGCCGCCGGCCGGATTCTCCGACATGTTCTTGAAGAGCGGGGAGCAGTTCGTGTATACTTGTTTTCGTCATCAAGAGTGCGATGCGGACCGCAAACGTCCGCGTTTGCCCGGACAGGAAGAGAACGCCCGGCGCCTGCGGCGGACCCGGCACGGATCCATGGAAAACAGCTTCGCAGGCAGCTGATCCGTGTACGGCCCGGTACATTCAGGTTCCCTGAATTTAATGGATTCTCCTCCTGTCCGTTTTTTGGAATGTACCGGAGGAACCCCATGTCCATGCTGGAGCAGCTTTCCGACGAGGCGTGCTGGGAGCGGTTTTACGCTTACAAGACATCCCTTGCGTGCCCGAAGACCTTCGCGAAAGAACTGCGGCGTTTTATCGATGCCCGCGGCTGGGAACCGGTCTGTGAGGAAATCCGGAAGACTGCAGAGGAGATCCGGCAGTCCGGATCGGCCGGCGATCAGGAAATTACGTTCCCGCTTCCTTCGAAAGCCGTGATCAGCAAGCAAAGCTCTCAGAAAAAGAGGACGGTCTACACGTATCCGGCACCGGAAAACACGGTGCTGAAGCTCCTGACCTGGCTGCTTCTCCGGAAGTACGACGGCCTGTTCAGCGGCAATCTGTACTCCTTCCGCCCCGGGATCACGGCAAAGGACGCGGTACGGCGGCTGCGCAGGACAAAAGACATAAACCGCATGTATTCCTACAAGGCCGATATCAGCAATTACTTTAATTCCGTGCCGGTGGAAAAGCTGCTGCCCATGCTTTCGGAAGCGCTGGCGGAGGATCCTGCGCTGCTGAATTTTCTCTCCGGGCTGCTTACGGAGCCCCGGGTGCTGGACGGGAGCAGGGGTATCACGGAGCCCCGGACGCCGGAGGAGAGCAGGATCATCATTGAGCAGAAGGGGATCATGGCCGGAACGCCGCTTTCCGCCTTTTACGCGAACCTGTACCTCAGGGATCTGGACCGGTCCTTCGCGGACCGGGGCATTCCTTACGCACGGTACTCCGACGACATCATCCTTTTTGCGAAGACTGCGGAAGAGCGGGATGCCTGTGCGTCGGAAGTAGGACATTTCCTCGCGGAGCGCGGGCTTTCCTTGAATCCGGACAAAGAGGTCTTCGGAGCCCCGGAGGACGGCTTTACCTTCCTGGGTTTTGAATTCCGGGAAGGGTATATCGACATCGCCCCCGTTTCTGTGACCAAGCTGAAAAAGAAGATGCGCCGGAAGGCGCGGGCGCTGGACCGCTGGCACCGGCGGAAGGGGCTCAGCGGGGAGAAGGCCGCAGCTGCCTTTCTCCGGGTCTTCAACCGGAAGCTGTTCGCGGCAGAGGGGGACAACGAGCTTTCCTGGAACCGCTGGTTTTTTCCGGTGATCACCAGGACGGACCGCCTTCACGAGATCGATCTCTACGCCCAGGACTGCATCCGCTTCCTGGCTGCGGGGACCCGGACCAAAGCCCGCTTTGACGTCCGCTATGAGGACCTGAAACGGCTCGGATACCGCAGTCTGGTGCATGAATGGTACGCGTACGAAGGAAGCTGAGACACAGTGATCCGCCGGTCCTGATCCGTGCGGGTATGAAAACGAAGTGAAAGAAAGGAACGCGCAGAGCGCGCAGGAAATACAGACATGATGAACATCGTTTTGCTGGAACCGGAGATCGCCCTGAACACCGGAAATATCGGGCGGACCTGTGCCGCCACCAAAACGCGCCTGCATCTCATCTATCCGCTGGGCTTCAGTATCAGCGAGAAGGCGGTGAAGCGGGCCGGGCTGGATTACTGGGACAAGGTGGATCTCCGCACCTATGCGGATTTTGAGGAGTTCCTCGAAAAGAATCCCGGTGCGAAGATCTACATGGCCACAACGAAGGCGCGCCGCTGCTACACGGATGTGCATTATGAGCCTGACTGCTTCCTGATGTTCGGAAAGGAGAGCGCGGGCATTCCGGAGGAGATCCTGGTAAAGTATGAGGAGACCTGTGTGCGGATCCCCATGTGGGGGGACATCCGCAGCTTGAATCTCGCGAATTCCGCCGCCATTCTGCTCTACGAAGCGCTTCGGCAGAACGGGTTCCCGGAACTGGAAAAAGAGGGGAACCTGCACAGGCTTTCATGGTAAAATACAGTTGGATACAAAATGTTTCAAGTCCCGCTCGCGGGGATGCGGATCAGCCGGATCAGGTCCGGAGCGCGCCTGCTCCGTAAGGAAAGGAGACAAGATATGAAGATCGTTTTGATGGAGCCGCTGGGAATCGGAAAGAATGTGCTGGAGGTACTGTCAGACAAGCTCACGGAGCAGGGACACAGCTTTACCGCTTACGACAGCTTTACCACGGACGTGCAGGAGCTGATCCGCAGAGCGGACGATGCTGACGTGCTGATGATCGCCAACCACCCGCTGCCGGGCGAAGTGATCCGGGCGGACAAGAACCTGAAGTTTGTGTCCGTAGCCTTCGTCGGCATCGACCACGTGGACGTGGATGCCTGCAGGGAGAAGGGGGTCTGCATTTCCAACACCGGCGGATACTGCAATGACGCTGTCGCGGAGCTGGCGGTGGGCCTGGCGCTGGACTGCCTGCGAAACATTACCCTGTGCAATGCGGCCGTGCAGAAGGGAAAAGGAAAGGGAAGCCTGGCGGGCCACGAGCTTGCCGGAAAGACCGTCGGCATCATCGGCACCGGCGCCATCGGCTGCAGGACCGCGGAGATCTTCAAGGCGTTCCGCTGCCGCCTGATCGGTTACAGCAGAAGCCCGCGTCCCGAGGCGGAGGCCCTGGGAATCGAGCGCATGTCCCTGGACGACGTGATGCGGAACGCGGACATCATTTCCGTGCACACGCCCCTGACCCCGGAGACGAAAGGGCTGATCGGAAAGAAGGAGATCAGGCTCATGAAGAACGGAGCGATCCTTATCAACACTGCACGGGGGCCGGTGGTGGATACCCAGGCCCTCTCGGAGGCGCTGAAGGATGGCCGGATCTGTGCAGGTGTCGATGTCTATGAGCAGGATCCGCCGCTGCCGGCAGGTCATCCGCTTCTCGGCGTCCCGAACCTTGTCTGCACGCCCCATGTGGGATTTGATACCAGGGAGTCCATCGACCGGCGCGCGGCCATGGCCTTTGAAAATGTCTCCGCGTGGATGGCAGGCGCACCTGTGAGGGTCATGCTCTGATGAGCGCGGAAAACCTTCCGCCGGAGGATGCCCAAACCGGGAGAAAGAAGATAAAAAATAAGCGGAAGGGCTGGCAGCCGAAGGCGGTGGGATACCGCCGGTTCGCGACGGAAGCAGTGCTCCGGATCTGGCAGTACCGGATGTTCACGGGTTTTATTCTTTCGCTCCCTGTGCTGGGCCTGAACCGTCTGCTGTTCCTTACGGCAGACTCCACGGGAACCGCACTGACCAGTGCGGACTTCAGGAAGTTTCTCGGCTGGAGAGGCGCCGCGGTCCTTGTGCTCGCGCTGCTGCTTTACAGCCTGCATCTGGTGATCGAGGTGTTTGCCCAGATCTACCTCTGCGACGATATCCTGAACGGCGGCCGGTCCACCTCGCTCCGTGAGATCGGCCGGGGTTTCCGTGCTCTGAAGCGCTTCGCGAATCCTGTGGGATTCCTGATGGTGCTTTTCATGCTGATCGCGGCTCCGCTGACCAGGGTCGGGTTTATCGTCACTTTGACGGAAAAGTTTTATGTCCCGAGGTTTATTACCAGTGTGATCTTCGAAACACCGCTCTATATGGCGGTCTACGGCCTGATCATCGCCGGAATGGTTTTCTGCACCGCGCAGTTTGCCTTTTCAGTCCATGCAGTCCTGATCGATCAGATGAAGCCGGGACAGGCGCTGAAGACCTCCGCGCGGCTGGTGCGGACGCACCTGCGGGAATTTTTTACTGTCCTCCTGGTGTCATCAGTGCTTTTCGGGGTTCTGTACGGCGCCGCGCAGTTTATTTTTATGGTTATTCCGGAGGGTTACCTGGAGAAAACCGGCGGGACTCTTCCGGCTGCGTACACGCCGGATCTTTCAGCGCTTTTTTTTGAGGGAGCGCTTTCGGAGCAGGAGTCCCGGATCCTGGCAGACCGTATTGCCTGTGCCTTTGTTGTGATTCTGGGCGCTTATATCATCTATGTCGTGGAAACTCTCTGCCGCAGCAATATCATGCTGCAGCTGACAAGGATGTACTACCGCTTCACGGACCGGCCGCAGGAGTCCTTTTATTCCTGTCTTTCCGCAAAACGGTTCTTTATGTACGTGACGGAATTCTTTGCGATCCTGGCCGGAGTGTTCTTACTGTCTCTGTTTGCGGGGATGGAGTTTGACAGTCTGTTTCTGAAAGACAGTGAAGTGAGCATCACGGCCCACCGCACCGGCGGGTTCATGGCAAGCGAAAACTCTCTGGAAGGAATCGATGCTTCCGTGGCCCGGGGGATTTACGGGAGTGAGACGGATATCCAGCGCACGAAGGACGGACATTACATCATCAACCACGATAACAGCTTTAAACGTCTGACTGGTGTGGACCGGAAGCCCGGCGACATGACGCTGGAAGAGATCCGGGAACTCCGGATCCGGGATACCACAGGGAACGGAAACCTGCTTTCTGTGCCGACCCTGGAAGAGCTTCTTGACAGGGGAAAGGGCAGGATCACCCTGTTCCTTGAACTGAAGGGCATAAGCGCTGACCGGAAGATGGCGGACGATATCGTCGCAGCGGTCCGTGCCCGGGACATGGTGGAAGATGTGGTCCTCATTTCCCTGAAGGCGGATGCCATCGCATATGTCGAGCATACTTATCCGGAGTTCGAGACCGGGCTGCTGATCATCGGCGGCCTGGGGGACGTGTCGAAGTTGGAATGCGACATGGTCATCATGGAAGAAGAGATGGCGACGATCAGTACGATCGACGATATTCACGAGGCCGGGAAGAAGGCCGGCGTGTGGACCGTCAATACAAGAGAAGCCCTGTACCATTTCCTGGATACAGATGCTGACACCATTGTCACGGACCAGGTCATCATGGCCCTGGAAGTCCAGGATGAGCTCATGGACAGGACAGATCTCCAGGTCATGATAGACGCGGTTCCGCAATTTTTAGAATAAACGTTAAGAACATGCACAGTGCCGCGGCGGTATGCGGGGGGACGCAGGAAGGAGAGTCAGAAATGTACGATTTTGACAGGATCACGGACCGGAGAGGCACGGATTCGCTGAAGCATGATTTTGCGGTGGAGTACGGACTCCCCGCGGATGTTCTGCCCTTGTGGGTCGCGGATATGGATTTCCCGGTGGCCCGGGAGATCACGGAGGCCCTGACGGAACGGGTAAACCACGGAATCTACGGCTACAGCGACGTGAAGGCGGATTATGCGGAAATCGTGGCGGACTGGTATGACCGTCATTTTTCCTGGCGCCCGGAGGCGGACTGGCTCGTGAAGACGCCGGGCGTGGTCGTGGCCCTGGCCATGGCAGTACGCGCATTTACGGAGCCCGGAGACGCCGTCCTGATCCAGCCGCCGGTGTACCGTCCTTTTTTCGGAGTGGTCCGGAACAATGGGAGAAAAGTGGTCGAAAACACGCTGGTCCTGAAGGACGGGCACTATGAAATCGATTTTGAGGATTTTGAGCAGAAGGTCCGGTCGGAGAAGGTCCGCCTCTTCATTCTCTGCAGCCCGCACAACCCGGTGGGGCGTGTCTGGACGGAGCAGGAGCTTCTGCGGATCGGGGAGATCTGCGGAAAATACGACGTGATGATCGTTTCGGACGAGATCCACTGCGACCTGGTGCGTCCGGGATATATCCACACTCCCCTGTTAAAGGCACTGCCGGGGCTAAAGGATCAGTGCGTCCAGTGCACGGCGCCCAGCAAGACCTTCAATCTCGCCGGTCTGCAGGTTTCGAATATCTGGATCCCGGACCCGAAAAAGCGGAAGATGTTTACGCGGGAGATGGATGCCGCAGGCCTTTCTCTCCTGAATTCGCTGGGACTCGTTGCCGCCCGTGCGGCATTTCAGCACGGAGACCAGTGGCTTAAAGAGTGTCTGGAATACCTGGAAGGAAATTACCGGCTGATCCGGGAAGAAACGGAAGAGCATCTTCCCGGCGTGAAACTGATCGAGGCGGAAGGAACATATTTCGCATGGCTCGATTTCTCCGGTCTGGGGATCAGCGACGAGACTCTGAACGACCGGCTGATCCACCGGGGGAAGCTGTGGCTTGACGCCGGAACGATCTTCGGAAAAGAGGCGGGAAACTGCTTCCAGCGGCTGGCGTACGTCTCCCCGCGCTCTGTGATAAAGGACGCGATGGAGCGGATGCGGAAGAGTCTGTATGAGGCGGAGTGAGATGACAGGCGGACACAGAAAGCTGCGGCTCATCGGAGACCGCAGCTTTTACATGCACGTCGCCGCGGTGGCGGTGCCGATCATCGTTCAGAATACGCTGACCAACATCATCAGCCTTCTGGACAATATCATGGTGGGTCAGGTCGGCACGATCCCCATGTCCGCGGTGGCGGTGGTGAATCAGCTGATCCTGATCTTTTATCTCTGCGTCTGGGGCGGTCTCGCAGGCGCAGGGATCTTCGGCGCGCAGTTTTTCGGCAGCGGAGACATGGAAGGGCTGCGGCAGACCACCCGCTTCAAGATGCTGATGATGGTCGTGTTCACACTGGCGGCCTGGGGGATCTTCCTCGCCTTCGGGGACAGACTGATCGGCCTGTACATCGCCCCCGGCACTTTAGCGGAGGCGCGGGCAGAGACGCTGCGGCTGGGACTGCAGTACCTGCGGGTGATGCTGATCGGGCTTCTGCCTTTCGCGGCGACCCAGGCTTACGCTTCCGCCATGCGGGAGTCGGGGAAGACCTATCTTCCCATGTACGCCAGCATCACGGCGATGTTCGTGAACTTTGTGTTCAACGCGCTCCTGATCTTCGGTCTTTTCGGCTTCCCGAAGCTCGGCGTCCTCGGTGCCGCCGTCGCGACGGTGCTTTCCCGCTTTGTGGAGATCCTGATCATCCTGGCCGGAGGAATGAGGGACACGGAAAACTACGGGTATCTCCGGGGCCTTTACCGGGATTTCCGGATCTCCGGGGATCTGGCGCGGCGGATCACCGTCAAGGCAGCGCCGCTGCTTGTGAACGAATTTTTCTGGAGCACGGCGGAAGCCGCGATCCTGCAGGGGTATTCGATGCGCGGCATCGGCGTGGTGGCGGCGATGAATATTGCCAACGTCGTCTTCCTGGTGTTCGAAGAATTTTCCCTTTCCCTGGGGAACGCCACGGGCATTCTTGCAGGCCAGTGCCTCGGAGCACGGAAATTTGAGGAGGCGAAGGAGACCTCCCTGCGGGTCATGGTGGTCAGTGTGGTATTCTGCATCTTTACCGGACTGCTGCTTTGGGCGATCGCGCCGATGATTCCGCAGATCTACCGGACCGAGGCTTCCGTGCGGGAGATGGCGGTGCGCTGCATCCGGGTGATGGCCTTCTGGCTGCCGATGTGGGCCCTCGCGAACATCGGCTACTTTACCGTCCGTTCCGGCGGCAGGGTGGCGGTGGTCTTCCTGTTCGATTCTGTCTTCACCTGGGCGGTGAAGGTCAGCGTCCTGCGCATCCTCGTGATGAAGACTGCCATGGACGTGGTGGATATTTATTTTACGGTGAACGGCCTCGAGACGATCAAGGCTGTGGTCGGGATCCTGCTGGTCCTGAGTGGCATGTGGATGCAGGACCTGGTGAATGAGATCAAGGTGGAAGAATGAGCAGCGAAAACGAGATGGAGCGCCTCAAGGCGCGGTGCGCGGAGGCGGGCCTGGAACTCCGGGAGGAGCCGCAGGGCCTGACCCTCTGCGGGAACGGCCTGGAGCTGCGGGGCGATTTCACCCGGATGCTGCCCCGGCTCCGCCCGGGAAACCTTCAGCGGGAATTCCTCGTGAAAGCATCCCGGATCAAAGGCCTGGGGGATCATCCTTTCGCGGTCGATGCCACCGCAGGCCTGGGGGAGGACTCGATCCTTCTGGCGGCTGCGGGCTACTTTGTGCGGATGTATGAGCACAACCCGGTGATCGCGGCACTGCTCCGTGACTCCCTCCGCCGCGCGGCGGAGATCCCGGAGCTGAAGGAATATGCCTCCAGAATGGAGCTTGTGGAGGGAGACAGCACGGAAGCCCTCCTTAAGATGGCGCGGCAGGCGTTGGATGCCGAAGCGTTCGCCGCGGCGCAGGAGACAGAGTTTCATGCAGTACCTGATCTGATTCTTCTGGATCCGATGTTTCCGGCGCGGCAGAAGAGTGCGCTGATCGGGAAGAAGCTGCAGCTCCTGCAGAAGCTGGAAATGCCCTGTGCTTCGGAGGAAGCTCTGCTGGCCGCGGCCCTGGGGACCGGAGCGCGGCGGGTCGTGGTCAAGCGGCCGCTGAAGGGGCCGTACCTCGCGGGGAAAAAGCCGGATTACGACATCACCGGGAAGGCCATCCGTTACGACTGCTATGTGATCGCGAGGAAGGCAGAAGCTTGACCCGGTACGTCTGTATTTCCGCCGTCCGGAGACCGGAAGGCGGGAGTGGTTAACAATCAAAAGCGACAAGGTTGACAATCACCCCCGGATATGTTAACATTCCTCAGGAATCAAGTTTACATTTCGGAGGCGTTTACTGATGAAACTTACAACAAAAGATCTGGTTCTGTGTGCACTGTTTACGGCACTGGCCTGCGCCGTTTCCCCGATTTCCATTCCGCTGCCCGGCGGCGTCCCGGTCACGCTGCAGCAGGTGGCTGTGATGCTGGCCGGCCTGATCCTGGGCCCGAAGCTCGGCGCTCTCAGCATGCTGGTCTACCTTCTTCTCGGCGCGGTGGGACTCCCGGTCTTTGCCGGACTCAGCGGCGGACTGTCCAGGATCGTCGGTCCCAGCGGCGGGTTCCTGGTCGCTTACCCGATCCTTGCAGCCATCTGCGGCGCCGTCTACTTCAGGTTCGGCAGACATGAGACCGGAGCCGGGAAATACCTTGCCATGGCAGCAGGAATGCTCATCGGCAATATAGTCCTCTATATTTTCGGCCTCAGCTGGTTCATGTATATTCTCGGCAGGAATCTTCAGGAAGCACTGGCGCTCTGCATGCTTCCCTTTATCCCCGGCGACTGCCTGAAGATGGTCGTTACCGGACTGCTGGTGCCGCGGCTTGAGAAGGCACTGGCCGGTGTCCGGATCCAGGAACGAAGAACAGCGTAATACGATTCTGCCTGCATCAAAGAAAAACCGCAGCCGTTTCCGCACTCCTCTGACGGGAGCCGGAGACGGCTGTCTCTGTGTCTGAAGGCGGGGACTGATGCCGGTTGAAGTTCCTCTGAAAATTATGTATGCTGTTTTATACGAGTGACAGCGGGCGATGTCTTCGGCACAGGCATTCGGAATGACAGCGGATATGGTTCCCGCTGAGGCATACAGGAGGAGTTTATGTCAAAATATGATGTGATCATTATCGGTGCAGGTCCCGGGGGGATCTACTCCGCATACGAACTGGTGAAGAACGCGCCGGAACTGAAGGTTCTGGTGTTTGACGCGGGGCACACGCTGGAAAAGCGGAAATGTCCCATCGACGGGAAAAAGGTGAAGAGCTGCATCGGCTGCAAGCCCTGTTCCATCATGAACGGTTTCGGCGGCGCCGGCGCGTTCTCCGACGGAAAATACAATATTACCAACGATTTCGGCGGGACGCTGTATGAGTATATCGGCCGTGAGACGGCCCTGGAGCTCATGCACTATGTAGATCAGATCAACATGTCCCACGGCGGCGCCGGCACAAAGCTTTATTCCACCGCGGGAACGGGCCTGAAGAAGCTCTGCATGCAGAACAAGCTGCTTCTTCTGGAGGCGTCGGTCCGGCATCTCGGGACGGACATCAACTACGTGGTCCTGGAGAACCTGTTCGCGGAACTGAAGGACAAGGTGGAATTCCGCTTCGATACGCGGATCGATAAGATCGAGGAGACCGAGGGCGGCTACCTCGTCCGCTTCAAGGGCGGGGAGGAGACGGCGGAGAAGGTGATCGTCTCCGTCGGAAGAAGCGGGAGCAAGTGGATGGAGACGGTCTGCCGGGATCTGGAAATCCCTACCCGCTCCAACCGCGTGGATCTTGGCGTCCGCGTGGAGCTGCCCGCGGTGATCTTCTCCCATATCACCGACGAGCTGTATGAGAGCAAGATCGTATACCGCACGGAAAAATTCGAGGACAATGTCCGCACCTTCTGCATGAACCCCCACGGCATCGTGGTCAACGAGAACACCAACGGGATCATTACCGTCAACGGCCACAGCTTCGAGGATGAGAAGAGGAAGACGGAAAACACGAATTTCGCGCTGCTGGTGGCGAAGCATTTCTCCGAGCCCTTCAAGGATTCCAACGGCTACGGGGAAAGCATCGCCAGGCTTTCCAATATGCTGGGGGGCGGCGTTATCGTGCAGCGCTTCGGGGATCTGATCCGGGGCAGGCGCAGCACCCAGAAGCGTCTTGACGAAAACTTTGTGGTGCCCACGCTGCAGGCGGTGCCCGGGGATCTAAGCCTGGTGCTCCCCAAGCGGATCCTGGACGGGATCATCGAGATGATCTATGCCCTGGATAAGATCGCCCCCGGGACGGCCAATGACGATACCCTGCTCTACGGGGTGGAGGTGAAGTTTTACAATATGGAGGCCGAGGTGGATGAGAATCTGGAGACCTGCCACAAGGGGCTTTATATGATCGGGGACGGCAGCGGCGTGACCCACTCCCTCTCCCACGCCTCCGCCAGCGGGATCCATGTGGCCAGGGCGATCTCAAATCCGCGCCCGGATAAGCCGGTCCTGTGAACTTTGCCATCGCAGATGATGAACAGCTGGAGATCGATACGATCTCGTCGGTGCTGAAGGAATATGCCTCCCTGGGGAAGCTTGCGCTTTCCCTTGAGACCTTCCACAGCGGGGAGGAGCTGCTTCAGCAATACAGCCCCTATGCCTACACCGCGATCTTCCTGGATATCTATATGTCCGGCATGAGCGGCGTGGAGGCCGCAAGGCAGATCCTTGCGCAGGACCGTCATGCCATCATTATTTTCCTCACCTCCAGCGACGAACACATGCCGGAGGCCTTTTCCCTGCACGCCTTCGACTATATCGCCAAGCCTGCGAAGAAAGAGCGGATCTTTCAGGTGCTGGATGATGTGCTGCTGCGCCAAACGGAGCTGAATACCACTCCAAAACTGACCTTCCCCACGGAAAAGAACGACATCGCTCTTCCGCTTACGGATATCGCGGTGATCCGCACCGGCTCGCATCGCAAGGTAGAGATCTTTGACGCGGACGGACACAGCTATCTGACCGGGCTGACCTTTTCCGAGATCAGCGAAATGGTATGCAACGACATGCGTTTCCTGCTGATCCTGCGGGGTGTTCTGGTGAACATGGAGCATATC
>ODAI013317478.1_pt1 | contig 11878 bp, 9 predicted proteins | sample 1539321 | NCBI WGS metagenome assembly ODAI01 (sample SAMN02144231, study PRJEB22623) | gut metagenome | biome: sheep rumen | host: Ovis aries | place: New Zealand
CGGATCATGCATATTTGAGCATCCGGATCCGAGAAAGGGCGAACATCCTGACTGGGGAACCAAGATATTTAACTATGAAAAGACAGAGGTCAAGGATTTCCTTATTGCCAATGTGCTGTTCTGGATCAGACAGTACCATATCGATGGCATCAGAGTAGACGCTGTCGCCTCTATGCTTTACCTCGATTACGGTAAAAAGGACGGACAGTGGCTTCCGAACAAATACGGCGGAAACGAGAACCTCGATGCCATAGAATTCTTTAAGCACCTGAACTCCGTAGTCAGAGGCACATATCCCGGATTTTTGACCATAGCTGAGGAATCAACCGCATGGCCCAAGATCACAGGTGATGTCAATGAGGGCGGATTGGGATTTTCGTTCAAATGGAATATGGGATGGATGCACGATTACTGCGAGTATATGAAGCTCGACCCGTATTTCAGAAAGAACGATCACTACGCTCTGACCTTTGCCATGAGTTATAACGAGGCGGAGAATTATATCCTGCCATTGTCGCATGATGAGGTCGTTCACCTTAAGTGTTCCATGGTAGAAAAGATGCCGGGATACAAGGTTGATAAATATGCCAATCTAAGGTGCCTTTATAGCTTCATGTTCGGACACTGCGGCAAAAAGCTCCTGTTCATGGGCCAGGATTTCGGTCAGGAACGTGAGTGGTCAGAGGAAAGAGAGCTCGACTGGTATCTGCTCGCTGAGCCGTTAAACCGTGGTATGCACGATTATGTAAAGGAACTTCTGGAGGTATACAGAAAATATCCTTGCATGTATGAGTTCGATAATAACTGGAACGGCTTTGAATGGCTCAACTGCGATGATAAGGACAGAAGTACATACAGTTTTGTCCGCAAGTCATCAGATGGAAAGAACAGCCTGATGTTCATCATCAATATGACACCCATGGAATGGACCGACTATAAGGTCGGGATTATCACAGATAAAAAACTAAAGCTCCTGCTAAACTCCGATGAAGAAAGATTCGGGGGAACCGGTGCCAAGGTTAAAAAGGAACTTACACCGGTTGAAGAGAACTGTGATTACAAGGATTATTCTGTTACATTGAACATTCCTCCGTTCACGGCACTGATCTACAGATTCTGATCAGATTTTTTACAAAATATAGTTGTTGGCAGTTAATGTTTTTGCATAATCATCCGAAATATAGGGTGAGCGTTTTAATACGCTTACCCTTTTTATTTTCAAAATTGACAGGTATAGGCTGATATGCACATTAATTTCAACGAAGTGGACAGGATGTCCGCCAACTCCTATACAAATGTCAACGATGGAACAACAGCATACCGTACCGCTGTCGGCAATACGGACAGAGCCGATAACGGATTCAGATTAGACATTTCTTCATTTGTTACGGATAACAACGCTTATGCAGGTCATGGAAGGACCATCGAAGAAGTAATGCAAGACGCCGGCAATATCGACGTTAATGCGTACCGTGACTATATGGTAGTGATGTCTAATTGTTTGTCTACAGAGGATTATACGAAACTCCAGATGGACGGAACGGATCCTCGAAACACAGACTATACACAGACGGTTTCCATAGTTGACCATATAAAGACCGCACTGATAAAGGGCGGAACCGAAGTCGCCGGATATACCGATAATATCTCAAAGGAGACTCTCGAGAGCATTACAGGCTCCAAGGCCTATGCAAATGAACTCGCCGAAGCCTTTGCAGGCAAGGATATACCCGCAACGAAGGAAAATGCCGAGGCTATAGAGGATAGCTTCAGGAAATTAAATGAAGTTTCTCCCTTAAATGAGGGCGGCGTTAAATACATGGTGGAGAACGATCTTCGTCCCACAGTTGATAATATCTACACGGCAGGCTTCTGCGGAGGAAACGATGCATCAAGACAGTCACACGGATATTATACGGCAGGAGATGTTGCCGGATATTATGCCAAAAAGAGTGATGATTCTGATATAGAACAGATCATGCCTCAGATCCGCAGCGTCGTACAGGAAGCCGGATTTGAATGCAGCGATGAAAACCTGAACAGTGCAAAGTGGCTTGTGGATAAGGGAATTCCCCTTACAACAGACACATTAAAAAACCTTAAGGATATAGAATCCGTTAATCTTCCCATGGAGCACAAGGAATTCGTTGAACATGCAACGAATGCTCTGATGGACGGCATCAGTATCAACAGGGCTGACCTTACACAAAAGGGATCATTAAGAAACAAGGCTCAGGAAATATATGACGAGGTACAGTCACTCGGAACGATCAAAGGTCGAAGAGTTCTTGAGGAAGTCAGACTTCAGATGACGGTTGAAGCAAATCTCAAACTCTTAAAGAGCGGCTTCAGGATAGATACTGCTCCCATGGAAGACCTGGTTGCGAATCTTAAAAAAGCCGAAGAGCAGATAGCAAAAGAACTGACGGGTGAGGAAGATGCTGCCAAGGCCGTAGAGAAAAAGAAGAATTACGAAGATACATTAAGTATCATCGATTCGATAAAGACAGCTCCTATTACGATATCGTATGAGATAGCTTTTACCGATACTTTAACGCAGATAGATGATAAGGCCGGTAACCTTCGCTTAACATACGAAAAGGCAAATCAGAGTTATGAGACGCTGATGAGTGCTCCCAGATATGATCTCGGAGACAGCATAAGAAAGGCCTTCCGCAACGTGGATGATCTCCTCACCGAAATGGGAGAGGCTCTGACGGATGAAAACCGAAGAGCAGTCCGTATCCTTGGATACAATTCAATGGAGATCACCGGGGAGAACCTGGATTCAGTCAGAGAAAAAGACAGACTCCTTACCGATACGATAGATAATCTGACACCGGGCAGAGTACTCGGAATGATAAGACAGGGAGTAAACCCCGTATCAATGCCGATATCGGAACTCAATGATTATCTTAAAGGCCAGGATACGACAGCCGAGGATATGATGTCCTACAGCAAATTCCTTTATAAACTTGAAAAGGATGATGCGATAAGCGCTGAAGAAAGAGAAGCCTATATCGGTATCTACCGCCTGGTACGCCAGATTGAAAAAGCGGATTTTTCAACAGTCGGAGCAATAGAAAATCTGAATGCCGAGTATTCATTTGACAATATGTTAAAGGCCCTAAGGAGCCGTAAACACAGGTCGATGGATTATAAGGTTGATGATAAGTTTGCCGGAGTAGACGCCAAAGAGACAGGGATCGCATCGATATCATCACAGATAGAAAAGGGATTTATAAAAGATACGAACGATCTTAAGAACATGCTCTCCGATCAGGGAAGCGACGGTGCAGAAAGAGAGTTTGACGAGCAGCAGCTTGAGGAATTAAGAAAGACTGTAAGAACCGAAGCCCAGATATTAGAGCAATTATCTTCATACAATATGGAGATCACTCCCGATAATATAGATAACATGCAAACGATGCTTCAAAGTCCCATGTCGGTGTTTGACAGACTTCGTGAGCTCGGTTACAAAAAGAACTTCAAAGAACTTCCATCAGGCAAGGAAGAAGCAATATCTTCATTCAAAGAGTTTACGGGAAACATCAAAGAATTCCTTGAAAACGAAGTATTTGGAGCAGGAAGAGAAAACCTGGATCTTCGTTCGGAAAATATCCGACAGATCTCTAAACTGTATTCTCACATGGATTTCCTGGAGAGACAGTCTGCAGAAGAAAACTACGAGATACCCGTAACGATAGGTTCACAGGATGTGGCCATCAACCTGAAGATCATACATACCAAAGAGGGACATCAGCAGGTAGCCGTATCATTTACTTCGGAAGTATACGGAAATGTTGCAGCATCATTCAAAGCAGGAACGGACGGTTTATCGGGATACTGCTCTTTGGAAGATCAGAAAATGTCTGAAGTGCTGAATGCTAACCTTCAGGGATTAAAGGATGATCTTAATGATAAAGGAATACAGCTTGGCAATATGTACTTTGTCAATAATACCGGAACAGACCTTTATCAGTTCAATATAAATCAATCTAAGGACAGAACAACAGACACGGATGTCGTAACAACGGATAATCTTTACAAGGCTGCAAAGTCGTTCATCGAATTCATGGACCGTATGGCAGCAGAAAGGATCTGACAATGTATATCAGTTTTAACGCATCCGCAGTAATAGCCAACAATTCATTAAACAGAGCTGACAACAGACTTCAGGGGTCGCTCGCCAAATTATCATCCGGACTTAAGGTAGTCAATCCCAAGGAAAACCCTTCGGGTCTTGCAATGGCAAAGAGGATGAACGCCCAGTTAAGGGGTCTCGAGCAGGCAGGACTTAACTCAAATGATGCAGTATCCATCATAGAGATAGCAGACGGAACGATGTCAGAGCTCTCTGAGATGCTTCAGAGAATGAACGATCTCTCCGTTAAGGCAGCTACAGGAACGATAACCGAGGACGACAGAGAGATGATCGACAAGGAGCTCCAGCAGCTCAAAAAGGAAGTGACCAGAATATCAAAGGAGACTTCATTTAACGGTCAGCCCATTCTCGACGGATCGTTTGACCTAAGAGGATATACGGATAACGTCAATGTCAAGGTTGCATACTACTCAGATGATGTAAAGTACGGTTCATATTCGATAGATACTCTGTCTGTTCTGTTCAAGGAAGACGGAACCATTGATACCGACGCAACGGATCCCGTAACTGCAACGATATCAGGTACAAACGCTCCTACAGATACCAAGGTTACCGCATATGACGGCAATACCATAACCATTAAGAACAACAGCGGCTTTGAGCTTAAACTGGAAGTATATAAATCTACAGCAGGTGCGGGAACAGAGGATTTTGCTGCTTCCGGTGCGATCAGCATGACTCTGGCAGGTTTTGGAGCGCTCGATATGCAGATAGGTTCAAACGAAGGACAGCAGCTGGCAGTAAGAATACCCAAGATGTCACTTGAGAATATGGGAATATCAAACATCAAGCTGACGGCAGACTATGATGCTGCTGGCGAGGTGACCCGATCAGGACAGGATTATGCAGCCGATGCCATTATAAAGATCAAGGACGCCATGAAGTATGTTTCAGGTGCGAGAGCCAATCTCGGAGCATACCAGAACAGACTGGAGCATACCATAAGTTCTCTTGATATAACATCCGAGAACATGACAGCAGCATATTCGAGGATCATGGATGCCGATATGGCAGAAGAAATGACGGAATATACGACTCTTCAGGTTATCACACAGGCGAGCACATCAATGCTGGCACAGGCTAACGAGCGTCCTTCACAGGTGCTTCAGCTCCTCCAGTAATACTTAGGGAAATATGACTAAAGAATCTAAACAGGAATACACTTTAAGAATATCAAATGCTAACCGCTCGGAACTGGTGGTCATAGTATACGAGATGCTGCTCGATTATATTGAAGAGAGCATTGATCATCTTGAAAAGCAGGAATACGATCCTTTTCACGAGAGCATCAGAAAGGCAGTTAACTGCATCAGAGAACTGTCGGAATCGATAAACTATGAAGCCGATACAGCGGGCAATCTCCTTAGCCTTAACGTATACTGCATTAAGGAACTGTCTGCTGCGGATATCCATCGGGACAAAGACAGGATCGATGCGGTACTAAAGATAATGAGAAAGCTTTACGAGGCCAATAAAGAGGCCGCTAAGACAGATGCTTCATCTCCTGTGATGAACAATTCACAGTCAGTCTACGCCGGACTTACATACGGCAAAGAATCTCTGACCGTGAATCTGAACGATACCCAAAACAGAGGTTTTACCATATAAAGTAAGTTGTTTACAAAAGGGAAGAGGGCTGTAAACCCGCCGCTAAGGCAGGCTTACAGCCCTCTTGCTTTGCTTGGTATGTACACTCGCGCAAAAGGAAAGCAGTATTTTGGTAAATATGCACAAAAAATAATTTGTGCAATTTGCCACTTTACAGATTCTGCTCCGGTATTATATACTCGCTCTATCGCATAAGACCGATGAACTCTCATCGATCGAAGGGAAGTTTCTTCCCGATGATTCCACTTTTTTAAGAGGTAATTAAATTGGATAAAAAGATCCTTGCCATTCTGGACGGTGAGGAGAGGTATGCCAGAGGGCTGATGGAATTTATGTCACAAAAAGACTCCCTGCCCTTCAGAATACATATCTTTACCGATCCCGGAAGATTTTTTTCCTTCAAAGGAAACGAAGAGATCGAGTGCCTTCTCGTCGCGGAGAGTGCTTATGATACCAAGCTCAGTGAAATGTCTATACCGCATGTGATCATTCTGTCGGAGAGCGGGCACATGGTGGATAATACTCTGCTCCACCTCGATAAATACCAGTCGGGCGAGACAATATACAGACAGATCCTGGAGTATTATTCCGGCGTGTCGAACGATAATCTTTCAAGGAGAAGAACGAACAACCGACGGATGAAGATAATAGGAGTATATACCCCGGTAGGCAGATGCCTGCAGACCTCGTTTTCGGTGACCCTGGGACAGATACTCAGCAAAAGAGCCAAAACACTGTATCTTAATTTCGAGAATTATTCGGGTCTGTCCACGTTGTTAAGGAGGGAGTTTCAAAAAGACATATCAGACCTGATGTACTATTTTGAATGCTCTAAAGAAATGTTGTCGGTACGGCTTGAAAGTCTGGTCGAAAGGATGGGAGAACTGGACTTCGTACCACCGGTAATGATCTATAAGAACTTAAGCGGCATAAAGGCAGAGAAGTGGATAGAGCTGTTTCATCATATGGAAATGGCTACCGAGTATGAATATCTGGTGCTGGATCTGACAGACGGGATACTGGATATGTGGGATGTATTAAGATACAGCGATATCGTTTATACCATATCCAAACAGGATTCCATAGCAAGGGCCAAGGGATATCAGTATGAAAAAGCCTTAAGAGATCTGAACTATGAAGATATCATAGACAAGACCAGAAAGCTGTCTTTGCCGGTTTTTCATCATTTAAGTCAGAGGTTCGACGATCTGTCGACAGGTGAGCTTTACTCATTCGTCAAAGCTCACATTATCCCCGAAATAGAAGCATTGGATGAGGGCAGAATTTAATAATGGATGATCTGTTAAAGGTTCGGGACGAGATAACGGAACAGCTGGATCTGGGCCTTGAGATGAGCGAGGATGCGATCCTGCAAAAGATCGATGAAGGAATACTCCTGGCAAGCAAGATTCACGGGCTGGATTTTGAATGCAGGGAGAAACTTCGAAAAGAGATTTTCAGGAATATCCGGCAGATGGGTGTGCTGCAGGAACTCATAGATGATCCTGAGGTTACGGAAATAATGGTTAACGGGACTGACGGGATATTCATCGAGAAAAAGGGAAAGCTCATGATGACTGACCTCAGGTTTGAATCCGGAGAAAAACTCAGGCAGATGATATGGCAGATAACTGCCGGTTGCAATCGCGTGGTCAATGAAGCATCTCCCATAGTGGATGCGAGGCTAAAGGACGGTTCCAGAGTAAATGTCGTATTGGATCCGGTAGCACTTAACGGTCCTATCCTTACGATAAGGAGATTTCCGACAGACCCTATAACCATGGATGACCTCATCGGCATGGGGTGTATAAGCCCGGAATGTGCGGAATTTCTGCATGATGCAGTAAGAGCAGGCCTTAACATACTGGTAAGCGGAGGGACAGGATCAGGGAAAACCACGCTCCTTAATATACTGTCGAATTACATAAATTCTGATCAGAGAGTCATCACGATCGAAGATTCCGCAGAGTTACAGATAAGGGGAATACCCAATCTCGTCAGCATGGAAACCCGAAATGCAAATGTCGAAGGGTGTCGCGAGATCACGATAAGGGATCTGCTAAAAACAAGCCTTCGAATGAGGCCTGACAGGATCATAGTAGGAGAGGTCAGATCGAAGGAAGCGATAGACATGCTGCAGGCAATAAACGTGGGACATTCCGCCATGACGACTGTTCATGCGAATTCCGTTCGCGATGTTGTATCAAGGCTGGAGACGATGGTCCTCATGGGGATGGAGATGCCGTTAGGTGCCATCAGAAGTCAGATAGCCTCAGGATTTGACCTGATGATCCATCTGGGCAGATGGAATGACGGATCCAGAAGAGTACTGGAGATAGCAGAGCCCGTCGGAATAAAGGAAGGGAATATAATCATGAATTCCATATTCAGGTTTATCACCGGCAAGGAAGATCCGTCGCTTAAAGATCCCGGGCAGATCGTCAGGATAGGAGAACTCGTTAATGTCGAAAAATTCAGATAACGGTTACCTTAAACCGGATAAAAAAGAAATGATCATTATCATCCTTAAATCTGCAGGCGTAGTGATACTTCTCGATCACTTTTTTTACAGGTCATTATGGGCGCTGATATTTCTGATCCCGGCAGGCTGTGCGTATATGATCCTCCAGATAAGACTCCAAAAGGACAGAAAAAGAAACAGCTTCAGGCAGCAGTTCAAGGAACTGCTCATGCTCTCATCCACTCTGCAAAGAGCCGGATATTCGGTCGAAAACTCGATACAGAAAAGCTACAGGGATATCAGGTATATGTTTGGAAGAGATTCTCCCGTATGCCGACTGGTACGGGAAGTATCATCCGCCGTAAACAATCGCAGTTCAGCAGGGCAAGTATTTATAAATGTCGGCAGGAAATGTGCCATGGAGGAAATAGAAGACTTCGGATCGATCTATGAGATCGCATATAAAAAGAGCGGAAACATGTCAGTGATCATGGACAGGGCTGCCGAGAGCATTATACAAAGAACTGAGGTCGAGAACGAGATCTATGTTTCGATATCAAAAAGCTGCTTTGAGATGAAGATCATGAATATGATGCCCTTTTTCATAATGGCATATATCAATCTGACCGGCAGGGGATATTTCGATGTGATGTATCACAATCTGCCAGGAACGGTCGTCATGAGCATTTGCCTGGTCATATACATTCTGTCTTATGCATGGGGAGTACATATTGTTTCCATTAAAGCATGAAAAACCTGATAAAAAGCGAAAGTACATGATAGTCACATTTCTGGCCGGAAGTATCCTGACCGGCGTGATCTTTTACACTGACAGTCAGAAGGATCTGCTTAAAGAGGATAACAGGATTCAAAGAAATGAACTGGGACAGGGTGATTATCTATTAAGGCTTAACAGCAGACTGGACGGTAAGGACCGTGAGCTGAATCTAAGGATAGATGAGAGGATACCCGAGGATCAGGAACTTCTAATAATGGCAAAAGAGGCAAATGATAAGATCGATCTGCTTATTCTGGGGGCAAATGCGTCTTTTGACTGTATCACGGAGGATCTAAGTTTTCCGCTAAAGCTCGAAGGTTATCCGTTTACGTTAAGGTGGACGAGTTCGGATGAAGACAGAATAACCCACACCGGCAGGGTGATCCGCGATCCGGAGGATGATCTTGAGTATGAAGTAACGATAGAAACAGTATTTGTCTACAGGGATTTCAGGCAGAGCTTTCAAAGGACCGTTAAGAGTGTGCCTGCCATATATGAGGAAGAAAAGCTTCGAGGACTGAAGCTTGATAAGAGTATAGATGAAGCTCTTTATGACAGCCGCAACAGCAGTGAGATAATCTTGCCGTCAAACATTGACGGGCAGCAGGTAACATATTCTGAAAAGACGGGAAATAACGTGATCATCATGCTGATCTTTACTTTTGTCATGACAGCGGTGATAGGGCTTGCGGTTTCGTTTGACGAACAAAGGAGCAGCAAAAAGCGCACGCAGATGCTGCAGGCGCTGTATCCGGGTTTTGTCGAAAAGATGAAACTTTACATGATATCCGGGATGACTGCCAAAAACAGTCTTTTTGCAATAAGGGAGGATCTGAAGCGGTCAGGTAAAAAGAGTGAACAGCTCTTATCAGAATTGGAAAGGGCATGCAACAGATATGCTAACGGTGTTTCGGAAGAAAAGATATTGACTGATCTGGGAAACTCATGCGGAGAAGCATACAGGAAATTCTGTTTTTTACTCATCGTCAATCTGAAACAGGGAAATGACAGGCTGATGGAACTTATGAATGCAGAGGTTGATAAAGCATTTGCGATGCGCAGGGAAAAGGCCAGAAGCAGGGGAGAAGAAGCTTCGGTCAAACTGCTTTTTCCGATGCTGATAATGCTGCTTATCGTACTGGTGCTCATCATGATCCCGGCATATATGAAATTCAGCTGATCGCGGATCAATGCATCATCGAAGATGAAACGAGAAAAGGAGAGGACATGAAAAAAGGAAAACTGTTCGGTAACAACAAGGGGATGGGAACGGTAGAGATCATACTGATTATAGTGGTGCTGATCGGGCTGGTTCTGATATTCAAAACACAGATAACGGAACTGGTACAGACTGTGTTTGACAAGATAGCCGTAGACAGCGGAAGCATACTTTCATGAAACTAAAGGGCTCGATAACGGTTTTTTTATCGCTGACTTTGTCCGCTTTGCTGCTGATGGTGCTCACCTTTAACGCTCTGTGCGTGGGAAACGCAGAAAAGATGAGATTTGAGATCTCATCGGATGCGGCGTTTAATTCGGTACTCGGAGAATATTCCATATATTTAAAGGACAGGTTTGATTTGCTGTATATTGATTCTTCCTATCTGGCAGGAACTCCCGGAACAGACAGAGTTGAAAACAGACTGATGCATTATATGAAAAGAAACTCTGAGGAAGCCCTTAGCATGCCCGATTCTCCATGGGGAAGCATAAGGATTGATGAATGCAGGATAGATGATTTTGAAACCGCGACCGGAGGAGACGGACAGAACATGGCTTCGCAGGCTGTAAGGTTTGTTTATGACAGTCCCCACACGATGGGATTGCAGGAGGAGGCCTTTGAAGCGATGGCAAATGCACCACTGGCTTCGGCTATGGACGGAGAAGATCCCTTAGGTGAGATCAGCTCATATATGGAAGCCCTGCTTGGAATGGAGCTTCCTAAAAAAAAGAACAAAAAGGGTATATGGGAGGAGGTTCCGCTATCAAATCCCGCTGACTGGGTATACGGGCTGATGGGAAGCGATGTCCTTTATCTGTCCGGTATCACGGATATTGATATCAGCGCTGCCGTCGTAGATCTTAGCAGCCTGATATCTCATCGCGGAGCCGCAAATACCGGAGCTGGCAAAGCAGGATATGAATACTGTGAAAACGCATATATAGCATATCTTGCTGATAAATTCGGATGTTACGGGAATGAGATGGAGGAAACACCATTAAAATGCTCGCTTGAATATATCGTTGCCGGAGAGGGATCGGATTACGAAAACTTTAAAGAAGTTGTAAACAGGATATTCACATGGAGACTTGCGGATAATCTTCGTCTGGCTTTTTCAGACGGAAGATTAAAGAGTGAAGCCCGGGCTGCGGCACTGCTTATCGAGGTATGCACGTTAAATCCCGCATTTATTGAACCTGTGGCAAACACGATCATAGCCGCATGTGCATTTCTGGAAACAATAAGTGATCTTAAGGAAATACTCTCTGACGGAAGGATTCCCCTGGCAAAAAGCTCTCACAACATGTCGGTTGCAAATATTCTCGGTGGAAACATTTATCATGCTTCATCTGATGAGGGCCTTAACTACAGACAGTATGTGGAGATCATGATCATAAAAATGGATCTGACAGACAAGATAATGCGGACAATGGACCTGATGGAGCTGGAGACCAGACTTAATACCGGAAACGGAGAGTTTTGCATGGACTGGTGCATGGAGGAGATAAATGCACGGATAAACGGTTCCGGAAGCGGGATCGCCGAATACAGGATCAACAGAAAATACGGATATTTTTAAATACGACCGGAGGCAGAAAGAAGCACTCTCTTTTAAATCGATCGTAAAAAAGATGCCTTTCAAAA
>ODAI010551726.1_pt1 | contig 11877 bp, 16 predicted proteins | sample 1539321 | NCBI WGS metagenome assembly ODAI01 (sample SAMN02144231, study PRJEB22623) | gut metagenome | biome: sheep rumen | host: Ovis aries | place: New Zealand
ACAGTTTTGCCATGTCTGGCATGGTTCCCTTCCTGTAATAGTCCAGTTCCCTGAGTATCTCGTCAGGCGTAGTGTTCCTTGTTATCTTCACGGACGCAGACCTGTCAGCCTTAATTGACTGGAAGAAATCGTGGAACTTGATGTCATACCTTCCGTTCAATGTGACATCAGCCCAGATGTTCGGTATTCCATACGCCTCAGCCATGATAATTCCGTGAAGCGATTCAGATACGATACACTCGCATGCAAGAATCTCGTTGATGACATACTTCCAGTTGGTATATCCAGCCATCTTAATCATGTGCACACCGTTTTTGGAAGCGAATTCTATGGCTCTTCCGTCGTTTATTGAAGACCAGTGAGGAATGAAGCCAATCTTGTACTTCTTCTCCACGACCGGGTAATAGTAATAAGGAAGCAACAGTGAAGGGTCTCCATAAATTTCCGGGCACTTCACCCCGTTATCGAGCAAATATTTCCTGGTGATTGGACCTCTGACTGCACACACCTTCGCAGGCTTCTCCGTCAAGTTGTCCGTAACCTCCTGGATTCCGGCACCCCAGATGACGGTGTTTCTGTTCACATACCTGTTGTTGATTATAGAACCGATGAACGAGTAGTTCGTCGTGTTGGTCTTCTTGTATTCGACCATCCTGTTCTCAAAAATGTTCTGGAGGAAATAGTAGTTGAGTTCATCTCCCCAGTTCCTGTTCTTTACCTTCCTGTTCTCGTCCCTCGTAGTCCAACTGTTTATACAGATGTTGTTCTTATCGAGGGCTTCCATCAGTTTTTCAGCATAATTCATCTTTTCTTTCGTTTTCTTGTTACAATTGAAGAAGAAATCGAGGTTGAGGGCATCCTTTCCGCCGTTACGGTAAGATGTCGGCCAGAGCCTGACCATCTTTTTGGACACGAATTCATCCACGGTCTTGAAACGGTAGTGATTAAGCCACGCACCCTGCCAGACAGGTTCTTCTCCAAGTCTTATTTTTCTCCAGCACGGCTTTCCTATTGCGTTTACGGTCGGAACCTCGAGAAAACAGTGCGGAGAAGTCACCTCGAAATTCCTTACGTTGGTCCTTATTATGGATTTTGCCTGGGTGTTGCTGACTATGAACCTTTTCACTGGAAACTTGTTAGCCTTGCAGAATTTGAGGTCAAACACTTCCGTGAACCTCTTTACGGAATAGTCTCCATCCTTCACAGCAACAAGCCCGCTGTCCGTATACTGCTTCCAGCCAAACCGTACGCATTGTGCGTTGTCGAAAATGCTCTGTGAGAGGAATTCACTGATGGTCTTGGCATTATCGAATTCAAGGAACTCGTCAATATCCCAGAAACCAATCCAGTCATAGTTGTTCTTGTATGCACGGTAGCAATCGTTGTACGATGGAATTTGGGCAAGTTCCCTTCCCCTCCAGTTTTTCAGTATAACGTATCCACTTTTGATATAATCCCCGATAACTTCTTCAAAATGTTCTCCGTCCGGGTCGTTGTTGTCATACAGAACAATGTTGGTGAAACCCAGGTTCTTATGGTATTCCACCCACTCACGTATGTAATTGTTCTCGAGTTTTCCTATTCCGCACAATAGTATTCTTTTGTTCATTGCTCCAGTTTTTTATCATTTATTTTGTCCAATATAAGGGCAGCGATGTCCTTCGGCTGCATGTTTTTCTCCGGCATACGGACAACATTGTCTCCGTTTATGCTGTCGTCATACGCCACAACTATACAATCGTCTTTCCCCACATACTTTTCCAGGTCTTCCTTCCCGAAAATCCACTCTTTGTTTACTATGTACTCCCTGTCTGTCACGATAAACAACGGCTTCCCGGACATTCTTTTCAACCTCGACGTATACTTATCCACGATATACTTCTCTATCTTGTCGTATAGTATATCGCAATTTTTTCTCCTTCTCGGTGTTTTATCCTCTTTACTGTATTTGTAATGCACATAAAACACGTTGACCTTCCCGTCGATTACTATCTTGTAATATTTTCCATCCTTTTCAAGTTTTATGTTGGAGAAGTCTATCTGCTCATAATTGTCATAAAGCACCCGGAAATCTTCAGGTGGTATCACACACCAAATGAACGGATTGCCATATTGACAGTCCTCCAATTTGTAAACTTCAGCACCCACGCAGTTATGTGATATGATGTTCATCATTTTATAAATATTTAACGCCTTATCAACGCCACCTTTCTTCCGTTTCCAGTAGACGTTAAACCAGACACACGTACTGGCGGTTTCACAGGTCTCTTTAGCGGCTTAGGTCTATTCTTGGTTTCCGGCACTTCCTTTGGAATGTATTTCTTTCCGGTAGAACCCTGTGTTTTGTTTGCTTCAGATTTCTTGTTGCACAGGAATACCTTTATATATTCGTCGTTCTGTTTCGAAATCACGTTCTTCTTTGACAATGCATGCTTTTGGTTCTCTGTTATCTTCCGCCTGCCGTGTAGAAAATTGTTTTTAACCCACATTACCGGAATTTTGTAATTGTCTTCCAGGTACTTCAAATATATATCATCAGCCGTCAGACAATTCCTGATACCTTCAAGGTTGCTATCACTTATCTTCAAGATGTTTGGTGGATACAGAACTCCACCGACACCAGTTGCAAACAAATCCATTGAAGGCTGGGTTACGGTCTTGCATTCCCCAACCCAAAATTCGTATTTCCTGAGGTTCCCGCTAGTCCCGTAGGTCATCAGATGCACCCTCCTTGCAAATATGTACGGAGGGTTGCTGACATACGCCATATACAGGGATGAAATCAGGTCTTTCGTATAAAGCACGTCATCATCAATGGTTATAATCGGGTATTCACGATATTTCTGCATTGCCAGGAAGTACTTCAAGTGGCACTTCAGGTTTTCCTCATACTGGAGTATCTCAATCTCCTTGTGGTTCGCTATGTAGTCAACAAGTTCCTTCGGCATCTTGGCAACGTCCGCTGTTTGCAATGTCAGGACTATCTTCCATGGAAGCATGGTGTTTGCATATATGGAATCGAATACCCTAATTAAATTTCCGAATCTTTCTGGGTAAGACGTAAGTGAAACGATTACTTTTTTTTTATCTGCTGGTGCAGCCGTCGGTTTCTTGTTTAACAATTCTTTTTTCTTTTCCTCTACTATCTTCCTCTTCTCAGGTGTTGATGCGTTGTGCTGGAAAAATATGGCAATCCTGCTCGCAATGTTCGTATTGAAGTAATCCTTACCAGTAGCACTTGTTGTATTGAACTTCCTGTCACACCATTCTTCGATTGTCTTCGTCAGATAGTGTTCTATATAAGCGCCTTCTATCCTTATCGGTTGCTTGAAATCGCACTTCGTAGGCTTTCCGTCCGGGTATGCGTACGTCGCACCCTTCACGACAGCCAGGTGGCATGGAAGAGAAATCTCTTCGAATCCTCCCCTCACCATTGATTTCACATGTTCCGACTGGTATTTGGAATGTGTCAGGAACCTTTCCCTGACCGGGATGTCCTCATACCTGAGGTGCCCGTTGTCGCCGAAGCACACCCAGTTGAACTGTATTACATCCACTTTGTCCAATGCCGGGTTTGAAAGTAGCTCGAAGAGCGTCTTGTTGTCCCTGATGAACAGGAATTCGTCGATGTCGAAGAAGCCGAACCAGTCGTAGTCATCACTGTATTTATGGTAGCATTCCTCATAGGCATCCTGCTGTACGCCGTGGTTTTTACTGGATTCAGCGTATTTCTTTGTGAAGGACTTGTGTTTTCCACGATAGTCTACAACTTCAACGAAACCGCTCTTCATGTAATCACCTATTACTGGGTTGAATGTTTCGCCGGTCACGTCGTTGTTGTCATACAACACTATCTTCGACACACCGAGATTCTTGTAGTATTCCACCCATTCCCTGATGTATCGGTTTTCGTTCTTCGCTATCGCACAAATCAGTACCTTCATTTCCAAATGCTCGTTTTGTTCAATATTATTCTTGCAACCTCCCCGGTCGTTATCTTTTTTTCGGGCTTATGAACAACGTTTTTTCCGTTAATGTTTTTGTTTTTGGTGGATACTATGCAGTTATCCTTCCCAACGTATTTTTTCAAGTCAGATTCCGAAAACGCACACTTCCCTCCAACCAGGTCTGTTTCATTGTCGTCTACAATGAATATTGGCTTGCCTGACATTCTGGAGAGGCGTTCCTCGTATCTCTCTTTAATATAATCTTCAATCTTACAGTAGTAAACCGTAAGGTCTCCGGGTGTCTTGCTCTTCAACTCCTTGAAACCAGGGTCATATCTGTAATGTGGATAGAACACCGTAACCTTCTCATCTATTATAATTTTGTACCACTGTCCTTCCTTGTCAAGCCTGTAGTTCTTGAAGTTGATGCTGTCAAAGTTTTCGTAAAGTTTCTCAAAATCTTTCGGTGGTATCAGGCACCAGGAAAATGGATTTGCGTATTTCTGGTTTTTTTCCTGGTATATCCTTGCCCCCACACAATCATTACAAACTATGTTCTTGGTTTCCATACAAATCCAAAAGGTATTTCTTCTTTTCCTCATAAGGAAGACCAACCATGTACAGGAAGTCGTCCTTATGCTTTTCCTTATATTCATCGATGGTGCAGATTACCCTGCACGGTACACCCGCAGCCACTGAGTTAGCCGGGATGTCACGGTTGACCACACTTCCAGCACCGATGATGCAGTTGTCCCCTATCGTAACGCCAGGGAGTATTGTGGACCTGCAACCTATGAAGCAGTTCTTTCCGACCTTAATCTGCCCGTATATCACCGTTTGTTTTTCCTTTGCGTTGGTAGCCAGGTTCCTGAGCACACGGGTTCCTGCGTCGTGGGTAACGAACGCCACGTCGAATGATACTGTAGTATTATCTCCTATGGTGATGAGATATGGCTCAGAACCGAAATTTGGTCCGGGCGATACAAGGTCTACGTTCCTTCCTATGTTTGGTTTGTCTCTCATGTAAATTCTTTTATATAAATATGAAAAACCCCCGCATTCTACGAGAGAATACAGGGGTTTTTCCCTTGCCAGGTCGAGTTATTTCCCAATTTCGATTTCGTACTCGATGTCGTCGTCCTTCTCAGGCTCCTTCACTTCCTCAACCTTAATAAGTTGGTCTGCTGTAACGGTGAGGACACCGTTCTTCAGCACAGCCTTCAACGTGTCGGTGTCGAGGTCTTCAGGAAGAGTGTCGATTGAGGTGGCTGACCATGCTCCAGTTTCGGTCTTGCATGAGTAGGTAAGGCAGAACGTGCCTTCGCTAGCACTAATCTTCACATCCTCGGGTTTCACACCCTTGCCGATGTTAGCCTTGTAGGTGTATACACCGTCCTCCAACTCGAACTCCGGGGTGTAGACCTTCAAGTCCTTGTTGAGGTTGTCCTCAGTCTGGAGATAGTTGGAGCACCTGCCGTCCTTCTTGCCCTTCTTGCAGAACGCTTCAAGACGTGAGAGATTTTTCTCAGCATTTTTCTTCTCTTCTTCGATTTCCTTTCTGGATGACTCCCAGTCAAAGTTGAGGAGTTGGTCGAAAAGGATGTCGCTTAAGAATGGAAACATCCTTGAATCGTAATAATGTCTCATAATATTATGTGTTTAATCAATTATTGTCTACTATCAATATATCAACATTCGTGCCAATGTCAATCCTTTATTTTATTTTTGTCGAGATAACCAATAAGTTTCCAATATCTATCATCACGACCGTATAGATTTTCATAGGCGGATAATACTGCATAGCACCCATTCCAGTAGGAACTGGAAATGGAATAGGACGCTTCCTTTTTTATGGTCTCCATAAACCATTTTGTAGTCTCTTCCACATATTCCTTCTTGGTTTTAATTTCTGTTTCGTCCATATCTTTTTGCTATTCTTTAGGGAAATGATAGGTATATACCGTATCAATCGTCTTGTCCGGATTGATAATGAGTGTCGTGTCAACCTGTGCCGGTACCTTTGTTTCGTAGTTCCTCGTCTTGTTTTCGTGCACGTCATAACTCCAAAAGCCAAAACAGACTGCGGCTGCAAGGGTGAGCAATGCGAGGAAAAACACAACCGGGTTGTCATCATCCGTAGCAAGGAAGAACCCAATACCGGCGATGACAGCCAAACCGATGGATATTAACATTAAAAGAGTCATAAATTTTAGTTTGTTGATTAACGATGCAAATATACAAAATTTTCTGATAACAAAAAACGCCAAGACCAAAGTCCCGGCGAATTTCTTTACTCTGCTACGAGAGTGCTATCAACTGGAGTCTCAACAGCTGTGCTGTCAACTGCCGTGCTGTCAACGACCTCAACGGCTTCCTCCTGAACGTCCTGGGTCCTGGTGCACTTGCAAGAAGTGACTGAGAGACCGAGAACTGCGATGATAGCAAGAATGAAAATCTTCTTCATATCAATTCAGTTTTAGTTATTATTGTCTGTTAAACTTTTGCAAATATACAAAAATTTTTACTTTTTTCTTTCTGAGTCGGAAAGTTTCCATGCACCCCAGGCAGAAATGATTAACGCACAAACGAGTATAATCGCAAATCCAAGTGTATCGCTCATAATTATTTCATGTCATTTTTGAAAACCGTGACCAAGATGATGTCCCCTTCGCTGTCCCCACGTCCAATCTGGGAGATGTCGAATTCAATCGTATCCTCTTCCAGGTCGTTGAACACCTCGTCAATGTGGTTGATGTCGAAGTCGCACTTCTCGGTAATGCCGTTGTGGTGCATGATGACACGCCTGGTCTTGATTTTCTTCTGGATGTACGCCAGAGCCTCTTTCCTGGTCCCGTAGGAGTCGGTCAGCTTGCTCTCACCGTAATATCTAACTCTATAAATATACGGAGTTGTGGTTTTTACCGACTTCTCCAGGGAAATGGGCACGAGGGAAATCATGTCAAGTCCGAGGTTCCCAAGTCCTTCACGGAGTTCCGTCTGCCTTCCGGCGATGATGTCGAACTCGTGCTTGGTCGTCTCGTCGGTCTTGAGATACTGCTTGTCCTTTCTGATTTCAGCATCCAGAAGTTCACGGACGTTGCTCTCGTAACATACGAAGTTCCTGCATACACGTTCTGTGTGAGGGTGAAGCGTGTCTGGTGACAGTATTTCAAACGCCATCAGGCGGTCTTTCTTTTTTCTTGCCATATTTTAGTCAATACAAAATGGATACTACCACTCAATCTTGTATATGTTTCTTGTCCAATTTTTTAACAACCCCTTCCAAGGCGTTATTGACGTATGAGTAGTATATGCCATACCTGTCATGAACCGCTCTAAGCCATTCGTAAGCCAGTTCCTGCTTCAACGCAATATTCGCATCCATGGATTCCCAACTTCTCAATATACTATACGCCCAGGTCAATGCGGCTTCAAGTTGCTTTTCCGTCACACAACTGTTTATCACGCTGCACATATACATGACATTCGGAAAACAGTCGCTTCTGAAATCCGGTTCCTTTCTCCTGAACAAACACATACTATTCTCTCACTAATGCTTCCAGGATTTTCTTGATGTCCTTTTCCTGGAGATATTCGATGTCCACGGTGGTGGTAACCGGATGTTCCATACTCTGCCCCTTGTCCATAATCACCTCAGCCTCTACGCTGTCGCACTTCTCATTATAGTTCAAGGTGTAGATGTCCCCGAGATAAGTCTCCACGTCAGGCATCAGCATTCCGTGGTTCTCAATCAATATATCCTTAATCTTTTTTATCAACTCTTGTTTCATATTCTTCTATTTTTCCAGTCTCCGTATCAAGCACGAACGGACGGCGGACATCAAGGTCAGCCACCCACGACTCGATTATCGGCTTATTTTCAAGTTGGGTGTGCCCGCAGACAAACATCACATCTGGGAACTCAATACCCTCTTCGTTTCCATACTCACGGATGTCAGCCCATACGATGGAACCGCTGCTCCACGGGGTCCAACCACGGTAGTATGAATAAATACCTATACAATACTCAAAATCCTCACGATACTCCGTCATATGCTCATGGTCCTCGTAAGCCTTGTGGAATGCGTTGTTGAACATGTCGGCATTCGGAAGTTTGTCAACGTCCTCCCACTCGAAGAGCCTTCCGGATATGGCGTTCAGCCACTCCTTCCTAACCCCGGCGTGCGAGAAGAAGTAACGCTTGCCATTGATTTCCGTCTCCCAGGCAAGGTCGAACAGGTCGAGGTTGTCGGTGTACACCTCGTTCAGCCTGTCCCAGTTCACGAAGTCGGTACGGCACTCGCAAATCTCGGTGTTGAGATAACTGAAATCGTGGTTGCCCATTAGCAGGACCACCTTCTTCGGGTTCTTCATCTTGAAGTCGAGAACCTCGTGGAAGACTTCGATAGCCTTCTTGTTGCTAATCTCCTCCGCAGGGTACGGCGAGACATAGTCGCCAAGAAACACAATCTTGTCGAACTCGTCCCAGTGGTTCAAACACGCATCCTTCCAAAACTGACGACCGTGAACGTCAGGCAATATCAAAATCTTTCCCATATACTATAATTTTGTACACCCAATATACTATAATTTTGTGCAAATATACAAAAAAATTCCGGGAACCTATTGATTCCCGGCGCTTTTCTGTTTGCTGAAGTAATATTTCGCTACCTTCATCGCTTTCTGATACAACATCTTGTTCAACTCTCTTGACCTGTTAAGGAACCTTCTCTTGATAGCCTTCGGGTCAGAACCTCCTACAAGTTCTCCAACTTCACGCCAAATATCAGACGTTTCTGGAATTGTCTCGCCAAGGTCTATAAACTCGTTAAACTGCTGGATATTGTAGTAGACATCTGTCTTTTTGAAGTCTTCCTCGAAAGATTCCTGGGTTGAACGCATGTGGTAAAGTTCTCCGTAAAGCGATTCAGCCCTGGCGTTCCTCTCCGTAGTCTCCCACAAACCGTATACCATGAATATCATAGCACGAAGTTTGTCGGTTCCTTCTGGACCGTACATTATCATTCTTCCCATCTCCGTCCACGGCTCTGGGTTGAGAGCTCTCATCATATTGACATGCTTGTCATATGACCTGTCCCTGTTCATGTTGGCAAGGCTTTTACCGTAGAAACCTTTTTGGTTGATACGGAGATTTGTCATGTTGTGATTAAGTTCGTGGTAGAGCGTGGAGTAGAGTCCCTGGAGTTCAAGTTTTCCGTTGAATGCAGGAATCGTCAATTCAATTCTGCTCTTGAGGAACTTCATTGACGGTCTCTGGTACTGCATGAACTCATCGCTACCATATGATGCACCACCTGTTGCACGGTCAGTAAAACTTACCATGTGACCGTATTTGCCCATGTCGATTTTCATGTCCCTGATGGTAAACGTCATTTCATGGGTCTCTGCGATACCAAGTTTGGCAACCACTTCCGGGGCAACCCATCCTTCGTAGAAAGAAACAATACCAACTTCCTGGGTACCTGCCGAAACTGGGTTGCTACCATCCGGCGGCATTTTCCTTCTCTTCTCCCACCAATTGGAAATGTAGTCAACAATCTCCTTAATCTCGTTCTCCTTTTCAGCCATAATGACACCAGACTTCTCGTCGGTTGATTCGAGAAGCCTGGTGACTGTATTCTTTATAATCCTGTGTAGGTCGGATTCCTTTAATGTAATAACACTCATTGTCTCCAGACATTTCCTATAAATATCTGGAAGATTGTGTTTAGTAGAGATAAAACTCCCTCATCGTTATTTCACCCATTACAACTTTCAAACCCACAAAGTTGTATTCGTTGCCACCGATGGAAAGTTTCTCACACATCTGGTAACCGGACACGCCTTCACCCAGGTCTTCGGTGGAATAAGTTTCCGTAATGTGCTCGTACTCAGGGTCGAATCTGTCGTGAGAGTCAACCGCACTCTTGTATGCAACATCCTTATCCTTGCACACATAGAAACTATCGCCCACCTCCGGGGTGATTTCGATTGTATCCTTACCAATGGTGAGGTTTCTCTTGTAGAAGAAAGTATTCTCGTTCTTTTCCATTTGCATCTTTTTTCTGCAAATATACAAAAAAGCCAGGAACTTTCTCAGTCCCTGGCGCTTTTCATTTCTTTGTGATTTCGTACCTCTCCATCAGAAGCGTCGCCGTCTCGTACCCCTCTTTCGTTTTCCTTGTCATCGCAGCCCTGTTGGTTGCATACACGCCGCACACGTTGTTGTCCTCTTCAACTTCCCAACCTTGCTTCCTATAATATATAAGGTCTTTCTTATAGTGGAAGTCAGCCACGTCCTTGTCGATGAACGCCTCCACGTGCGGAAGTTCGTAGTCGTCCTTCAATAATTTAATAAGATATACAAATTGCTCACCCATAACATTTATGTTTTATTCTCTTATTCATAAAGCACTGCACTGTGCCTGTCGATGAAGAACGTAATTCCTGACTGGCAGTCGTTCCATCTTCCTGGATACCATTCCTCGCATTCCGTGACCTCCCAGACATGGAACACCAGAGTTCCGGTCCTGTCGTGGTATTCTATTTCCTCGATGTCGAGTTTCTCGCCTTCCAGATTCTGTATCTCGAGGGCCAATGCCTTGTCGCAACGGCATATGTCGCCGACACCACGGAACCTCTGGCTGTCGTTCAGCACCTTTATCTTTACAATGTAACTCTCAGTCTCTCCGATAACCTTCACCCAACCGATGAAAGACTCCACCGGGAGCCAGGTTGGGATATATGGCATGTTCCTCGTATTACCGAACGCAGCGCCACATAGAGTTGACTTGTGAAAATCAGCTTCAAGTAGGTCAGCACTTGACAGGTCGGCGTATGAGAAGTTGGTTTTGTCAAGTTTTGTACGGAAAAAACTTGCCATTCTGAGGCTTGAACCGTAGAAGTCGGACTCGCTGGCGACAGCCTTATCGAAGTTGGAGTTGTTCAGGGTAGTCTCCCTGAAATTGCAGGTCATTGCCGTAGCCTCACGGAAGTTTGCAGAGAAGAGGTTACATCCGTGGAAATTCACGCCGGACACGTCCTTCCTGTAGAAGTCAACGTAACTCAGGTTAACCCCATGTTCAATTGCTTCCACCAATGTTCCCTTGTAAGTATTGCCTTCAACATCTCTTGAGTATATGACGTTTCCGAGTGTTGATTTTATCTCAATCAGAGCCATTTCTTTTTTTCTTATAAATAGTGAGTTTGGCTGATATTTATAGGAAATACTTCTTTAATATGGCAAACTATAAAGTAATAATAAGAGAAGAGGTCAATACTCTTGCTGGCGAATCTGTTTTTGACAGTGACCTTAAGAAAGCCGTGTTATATGAAGATGTTTCAGGTGATACAAGGTTTGTGGTTAATTCTATAAATGTGGCATCTGGAACTGCATATAAGGCAAAACAGGCTTTACTTGAGGCAGACATCAGGAAGAGGGGTACATTGACTGTAACTCTTTCTCCTACCACGACGACCATACTTTCAACGGCAACGTCGGTGGTATTCAATATAGAGACCGGTGGAACTGGAACAATAGCCAGTTGGAACATCGTAACTGCAACATGCGATGGAACCAATGTAACTGCTACATTTGATTCCACCCACTCACAACTTACACTTACATTACCTGCAAAAAGTGCTACCGATTATACAACTGATGAAATCAAGGCTAAAATCAGTGTTACAACCGGGGACGGGGATACATTTGAAAGTAATGAGGCGATTTTAACAAGGAATGCGAAGAGCAGCCTTTCATTCAATAACGCAACATCTACCCAGCATTCTTCCGCTACTACAACAACTCAGGCATTTACAAACCACAATTGCACAAACGTTGGTGTACAGTCAAAGAGTACTGGTGTCAATGCAACGATATCTGGAAACAACGTGACAATTACGTTCCCACAGAACACTACAACTTCTCCTG
>ODAI010714412.1_pt1 | contig 11877 bp, 10 predicted proteins | sample 1539321 | NCBI WGS metagenome assembly ODAI01 (sample SAMN02144231, study PRJEB22623) | gut metagenome | biome: sheep rumen | host: Ovis aries | place: New Zealand
ATGCTACTCAGACTATGGTATCTAAGATTGACGACGATACTTACCAGGTACAGGTTGTTTCTTGGTATGACAACGAGAACTCTTACACTTCTCAGATGGTTCGTACAATCAAGTACTTCTCAGAGATTAAGTAATTTGACCCCTTTCAGTTGAATTAGATATATCTCAGGGTGTTTCCGTATGGAGGCACCCTTTTTTGTGTCTGTTTCAATATGCGTTTTCGTTTTTTTTTCTGTATTTATTTGCTCGTGCTATTTGGGTATAAGGTGTATAATTCCTAACTTTGCACCCGAAAAATAAAATCCATATAATATATTATGAAAAGAATACTAATCTCTCTTTTTGCCGTTATGACAATGGCTAATGTGAATGCCCAGATAAGGCATATTAATATTGATGGAAAAAAATATGCTACAGCGGTAGAAGATTCTGCTGTATGTCGTAATCCTGATACGGGTAATGTGTATGGTGGTGAACATAACTCTGAACTGCAAAAATTTATGATGAAGAATCTAAGATACCCTGCTTTAGCTCAGGAAAACAAGGTGGAAGGAAGGGTTATGGTGCTGTATATCGTAAATGAGGAAGGTGTAGTGTCTTCTGTAACTCCTGTGCATTTTAATGGGCATAAGGCTACTGAGACAAAGTCTATTGCTGAGGTCGCTCTTGAGGCAGAGATGCAGAAACGTAATATGTCGGAGAAGCAACAGCGGAAGTATTTGCAGGGTGTTAGGGAACTTCTCGCTGAAGCAGTCCGAGTTACATTTGCTTTCCCAAAGAGCTTGCAACCTGCAATGAAAGATGGTAAGCCTGTAAAGGTGGAGATGGGTATGCCATATACTTTTAGACTGAAAAAATAAATAGTTCATCGGACTAATATTAGTCCTCTCTCAGACTATCGTTAGTTTGTACTGCAGACTAACGATAGTCTGCGTTACAAACTAATGATAGTCTGCAAACAAACTATCGATAGTCTGAGCGACTGCATAGGGTAGTGTGTTTCCCATTCTACATAATTATGATGAAAAAGAATAGGGATGTGCTTCTGTTTTGTGGGATAAGGAAATAATTCTTGTCCTTTAATTTTCTCATTTTAATTTATTTGCGTATCTTTGCAACCAAAATGTAATGAATACATGTGCAATGTGACGATGTCGCTCGTCAGTTGCACATTATTAATGATATAGGATTTTAATAGATGATAACAGTTTCTGATCTTGCCATTCAGTTCGGCAAGCGTGTCCTCTACAAGGATGTTAATATGAAGTTTACCAATGGCAATATCTATGGCGTCATTGGTGCTAATGGTGCAGGTAAATCAACTCTTCTTAAGGCAATAAGTGGCGAACTCGAACCTACAAAGGGAACTATCACCCTCGGTCCGGGCGAGCGTCTCAGTGTTCTCTCACAGGACCACTACAAGTTTGATAACTGTACCGTTCTCAATACCGTTCTCATGGGTCACTCAGTTCTCTGGGAGATAATGCAGGAGAAGGATGCCCTCTACACTAAGGAGGAGTTCTCTGATGAGGATGGTGTACGTGCTGCTGAGCTTGAGGATAAGTTTGCCGAACTCGGTGGATGGAACGCTGAGAGCGACGCTGCACAGCTTCTTTCAGGCCTTGGTATTAAGGAGGACCTTCACTATAAGATGATGAGCGAGCTTACCGGTAAGGAGAAGGTGCGTGTCATGCTTGCACAGGCTCTCTATGGTAATCCAGACAACCTCCTCCTCGATGAGCCTACCAACGACCTCGACCTCGATACTGTTGAGTGGCTCGAGGACTTCCTCGCAAACTTTGAACACACAGTGCTCGTCGTGTCACACGACCGTCACTTCCTCGATGCAGTCTCTACTCACACCGTAGATATAGACTTTAACAAGGTCAACCTCTTTGCAGGTAACTACTCATTCTGGTATGAGTCTTCACAGCTTGCACTCAAGCAGGCACAGAACCAGAAGGCAAAGGCTGAAGAGAAGAAGAAGGAACTTGAGGAGTTCATCCGTCGATTCGCTGCAAATGCAGCCAAGTCAAAGCAGACAACCTCTCGTAAGAAGATGCTCGAGAAGCTCAACGTTGACGAGATTACACCTTCAACACGTAAGTACCCAGGTATCATCTTCCAGATGGAGCGTGAGGCTGGTAACCAGATACTTGAGGTGGAAGGTCTCAAGGCTGTTGAGGAAGACGGAACTGTGCTCTTCGACAACCTCTCATTCACTGTAGAGAAGGGACAGAAGGTAGTATTCCTCAGCCGTAATCCACGTGCCATGACAGCCCTCTTCGAGATTATCAACGGTAATCGTCAGGCACAGGCAGGTACATTCAAGTGGGGTGTTACAATCACTACAGCCTATCTTCCACTTGACAACACAGAGTTCTTCCAGTCAGACAAGAACCTCGTAGAGTGGCTCAGCCAGTATGGTGAAGGAAACGACGTGTTCTTCAAGGGCTACCTTGGTCGTATGCTCTTCTCAGGTGAGGAGGTTCTCAAGAAGGTCAATGTCCTCTCAGGAGGTGAGAAGATGCGTTGTATGATTGCACGTATGCAGTTGAAGAATGCCAACTGTCTCATCCTCGATACTCCAACCAACCACCTCGACCTTGAAAGTATCCAGGCGTTCAACAACAACCTGAAGCAGTTCAAGGGTAACATCCTCTTTGCGAGTCATGACCACGAGTTCATTCAGACAGTTGCAAACCGCATCATCGAGCTTACTCCAAAGGGCTCAATCGACAAGCTCATGGAATATGATGAGTACGTTCACTCAGACGCAATCAAAGAGTTGCGCCAGCAGATGTACGAGGGATGATGTGGTAGTAAATTGATAATTGACAATTGATAATTGATAATTATTGGCTGACGCATAGAATACAGTTACATGACTGGCGCGAATCTGTAATTATCAATTATCAATTGTCAATTATCAATTATAATCTTGCTTGCTAAGCAAGATTAAAGAAAGCTTGCATCGAACGATACTGGCAGGAGGTCTTTTACAGAATTGATGATGTATGTGCCGTCTGTGCCGTAGAGCAGAACCTTGATAGGGGATTGTGACCTGTCTTCCGATTCGCTGAGGACTTGGCGGCATGCACCACATGGAGAGATAGGACGGCTTGTGAAGTTGCCGTCAGTTCCTCTTGCAGCAATACAGATGCACTTGACCTTCTTGTCAGGATATTGTGAGTTTGCATAGAACATGGTAGTGCGCTCTGCACATATGCCCGAAGGGTAGGCGGAATTCTCCTGATTGCTGCCAGTCACTATTGTGCCGTCCTCAAGCAATACAGCTGCACCTACACAGAAACGGGAGTAAGGGGCATAGCTACGGAATGTTGCTTCCTTTGCATTCTCTACGAGGGTACATTCCTCTTCTGTCAGTTCGTCCTGATTCTTCTTAATAACAGATATGTTGATGTTAAATTCTTCCATATTCTTCAGAATATATTGTTTTATTGTTCAAAGATAGTGCATATATTTGTATGTTTATATAGTTTTTTAACAATTATTTACTATCTTTGCGCAAAATAGTTGAAAAGTATCATCCAAACGTGCTTGGAGTATATCAATAATTACAATATGAATATTGCAAGAAGTATCTTTGTTAGTCTGATGTTTATGGTCTTCTCGCTGGCTAATGCTCAGCGTAATGCTGTGTATGAACGTTACGTTGACCAGTACAAGCAGACGGCAATTGACCAAATGAACCGTTACGGTATCCCTGCGAGTATCACTCTTGCACAGGCGCTGCTGGAGAGCGGTGCAGGACAGAGTGACCTTGCAAAGCGCTCCAACAACCACTTCGGAATCAAGTGCGGTTCGGATTGGAGAGGACCTTCGGTGTCGCACGATGATGACCGAAAGGGCGAGTGCTTTCGCAAGTACACCTATGTGAGCGAAAGCTACGAAGACCACTCCAAGTTCCTTAAGCGTGACCGTTATGCACGCCTGTATTCCCTCGAACCTGACGACTACAAGGGATGGGCAAAGGGACTTAAGGCATGTGGTTATGCAACACTTTCAACTTATGCAGACCGACTTATAAAGATAATTGAGGACTACGACCTTCACCAGTACGATTACGCTACAGCCGACATTGCCCAGGAACCTAACGTGTATGATGGCGATGGCTTTTCCTTTGAGTATGATGAATCGGGAACAAGCCAGTCACGTGGCAAGTATCAGCAAGGCAAATCCACTCGTTACACTCGTAACCGTGATACTCATCCGGTATATTCTGTAAACGACCTCAAGTGCGTGATTGCCCGTAAGGGAGATACATGGTATTCTATTGCACGTGAGAAGGGTATTGACCTGCGCAAGCTCTTGAAATATAATGAAGCCAAGGTCAACACTGTACTAACAGTCGGAATGAACGTCTTTCTCCAGAAGAAGCGTTCAAAGGCAGAAAAGCAATATCGTGGCTACTGGCACAAGGTCCAGTTTGGAGAAACGATGTACACCATCTCTCAGAAGTACGGTATTCGCCAGAAGTATCTTTACAAGACCAATTTCAAAAAGAAAAACTTCGTCCCTCAACGAGGAGACATCCTTCTTATACGTAAGCCGTAAACTGAATTCATAATGATATAAAGCTAAAAAAGAAGCGGTAGCAAATGTGCTACCGCTTCTTTTTTAGCTTTGTGTGAAACTCTGTTGATGTGTGTTACCCAACAGTTTCGATTTCTTCTGTCATATTAATTTCGTTGCCCTTGTTATCCTTGAAGATGTACTGAAGGAATCCCAAAGACTGGTCAGCAATAACATTCAAACCGAAACCATATTTCATTTTCCATCTGAACTTGAGGCTGAATAGTCCCTTGTTGATGTAAGCTGAAACGTATGGGTGAACGTAGAGCTTAAATTTCTTCATTCCAAGATTGTTCACGACATAGTCTATCTTGTTCTCCAGCGTGTCGGTGAAAAGTATGGATGACTTAATTGTGCCTTTGCCGAAGCAAGTAGGGCAAGTCTCTTCGACGTGTACATCCATTGCTGGTCGCACTCTCTGGCGAGTTATTTGCATCAGACCGAATTTGCTAAGTGGAAGAATGTTGTGCCTTGCACGGTCATTCTTCATCAGCTCGGTCATGTGCTCGTAGAGCTTCTGTCTGTGCTCTGCTGAGTCCATGTCGATAAAGTCAACGACAATGATTCCTCCCATGTCTCGGAGTCGAAGCTGGCGTGCCAACTCTTCGGCTGCGCCCATGTTTACTTCGAAAGCGTTTGCTTCTTGCCCGTCAACACCTCGTGAGCGGTTTCCACTGTTCACATCTACCACATGTAGTGCTTCGGTGTGCTCGATTACGAGGTATGCTCCTCGTTTATAACTTACGGCTTTGCCTAATCCTGACTTTATCTGTTTGGTAACAGAGAAATTGTCGAAAATTGGAACGTCTCCCTTGTAGAGCTTTACTATGCTCTCTCTTTCTGGAGCAATGAGCGACACATATTTCTTTACTTCCTTGTACACCTCTGCGTTGTTCACGTGGATACTTTCGTAAGAGGGGTTGAAAAGGTCACGGAGCATAGATACTGTTCTGCCTGTCTCTTCGTGTACAAGAACTGGTAGGTTTGTGCTCTGCTGAATTTTTTCGATAGCATCGTTCCAGTTCTGTATGAGTACAGATAACTCGTTGTTCAGTTCTGCTGCTTTCTTGCCTTCAGCCACCGTGCGCACTATCACGCCGAACTGGCGTGGCTTGATGCTTTGGATAAGCTGTTTCAGTCTTGTTCTTTCTTCCTTGGACTTAATCTTGGATGATACGGATACCTTGTCTGTGAAAGGTATAAGAACAAGGAATCGTCCAGCAAAGGATATTTCTCCCGTAAGTCGTGGCCCTTTGGTGTTAATCGGTTCCTTAGTGATTTGTACCATCACTTCCTGTCCAACTTCAAGAACATTCTGTATGCTTCCTCCTTTTTCGAGGTCTTGCTGTTTGCCGACCTTGAACATTGGAGCAAGTTTTTTCTTGTCGCTTGCAACTTGTCTCACATATTTCTCAAGGGAGAGAAACTGTGTTCCTAAATCTTGGTAATGCAGAAATGCCTCACGCTCATGACCGACATCAACGAAACATGCATTAAGCGCAGGCATGATTTTCTTTACCTTTCCTGCGTAGATGTTGCCCACTGAGTATTTTGAATCCTGTCCTTCCTTTTGGAATTCGACCAGTCTCTGGTCTTCGAGGAGTGCAATGGTTACTTCTTTGGGCTGAACGTCGATAATAAGTTCGCTTGTCATTTTGCTTTTTTCTTTCTTTCCGCCTGCCCCCGTGTGGGGTGGCTGACGGAATCGTCGTAACTTAAAAAAAGACAAACCTTAAAGCAAGAACGTCCATTAAGGGTATCCTACTCTAACAGTTTGTCTTTTTCGCTCGTCTTTAGAACAAAGAACTACTTGCTCTTATGACGATTCTTTCTCAGTCTCTTCTTACGCTTGTGAGTAGAGATCTTGTGTCTTTTCTTCTTCTTACCGTTTGGCATAGTCCTTGAAAATTTAATTGTTTATAATAATTTTGATAATATCTCTTTGTTTGTCGAATGTGAGTGGCAAGAACCTCCTCTCGTAATTCAGCTTGCAAATATAGTACATTTTGATAACATGGAGAAATTTTTTTTCTTAAAAATTCCATTTGGCGGCTGTGCAACGGATTTTTTGTTGTATTGGTAGCGTGAAGGTATAGTGTGGATTGCATTCTTTTTCCTGTTGTGTACAAATCGTAAGATGACTAAAGATGACATTCTTATAGGACATCCTTTTTCCCCGGCATCCCTTTTGTTTTGGAAAAATACTCTTTTTGTGTAATATTGTTTTGCCGCTAAATAAAATATGTTTACCTTTGTTGTGTAAAAGCTATTATTTATAGGATATGCGTTATATGACGCTTTTTAACTAACGAAAAAATGGAAGAAAGAAGAATTTATCATTCATTAAGGAAAAATGCTATTTTAATGGTGGCGTCTGTAATTATGGTTGCCTATGTGCTTATGGAGGATAGTGATGGGTCTAATCCGTTTAGGCCATGGTTTGACTTGTTTGCTTTTGCATGTCTTTTTGTTTCCTTATATATGCTTTTGGGTGAACGTGTATTTCGTAGGCCTTTTATTGTGGTTACGGATGAGCTCGTTAGGGTAAATTATATTGGCCATAGATTAGAACTTAACTTGGAAGATGTGGCTGGCATTGGACTGGTTGGCTCAGATAAACTCCCGATGATTGGAGTCGATTTGGAAGAGGAGGCAGAGCAAAGAATGAGGGAAGGCGAGGGCTTTTTCAAGAAATACAGCCGAAAGTTTAATGAGAGACTCTATGGCTACTGGTTAGTCCTTCCTGCGAATGACTTGACCGTTAAGCCGGAACCGTTGCTCGACTTGATTGGCGAAAGGCTTACGGACTGTACTAAGGGCTAAGTATTGACTCTGTACAGACTCAGTATAGACTTTTGAATGGAATGTAAAAAACAAAAACTTGATTAATGAGGAAATGAGAGAAGTAAGAATATATCATTCGTCATGGTTAGATTATGTCTTGATTCTATTGGGAATTATTTTTTTGTTTGCATTCCCTGTTCCGTCAAGCGACATATTAACTGTGCTTGTTTGGGTGGTATGGCTTTTCTTAACAACGGTTGTTATTTGTCGTGTTGTAAGAAGCAGGATTCTTGAATACCCGACTCTGATTATTACGGATGAGTATGTTAAGTTTGATACGTTGTGGAAAAAGTTTGAAATACGATTTTGTGATGTGAATTCATTTAGAATGACGTCGTTGGGCAGAAGCATTGGCGTTGGTGTCAATTATAATGTCGGCGTTAAATCGTGGAAGGATAAAGACATGAGTGCTTTTGCTTGGTGGTGGACTTCTATGAACAAATGTGGCTATGATGAGGTTTTTCCTGTTTCCGATTTGTCATACGATGAAGAAACCATTCTTGCCATGCTGAATGAGAGGCTTGAGAATTGCCGCAAAAAGGAAGCGTTATCTAACTAAAGGTACAACATATTTCGTATTTTCAAATGAAATGCGTAAATTTGCAGAAAATTATTAAATCGTTTGGTATGAAAAAGATATTTATCGTTGCATTATCGGTACTGGCAACAGCCTCTGTGTCGGCTCAGACGGCAAGGAGGGCGCAAAGGTCACGTGCGTTGACTCGTGTGACTAACTATGAGGACTCGTTGAGGACGGCTTTTGCTGGTCGTATGACTCAGCTGGCTTCGGCAAGTGTCAAGACGAGTGACGAGACGGATGTTGCCTTGTCGCCTTATATGTACAGGATGCTCGGACAGGGCATGTACTATAGCTCTTCGATAAAGAATAATTTCAATATTGACTGGGATGCTCCTGCTGAGGAAGCAACATCTGAGGATATTGCCTATCGTGAGGAATTGAACGATGCTGTGGATAAGATGCTTGCTAAGGCATACGTCACCTCGCCTAATGTGTTCTCTCACTATGATGCTCAACTTGCCAATGTGGACGTGGAGTCAGATGTGGTGGCTGAGGCTAAGGCAGATCAGCTTGAGGGCATTTTGGGTTCGGCAGAGACGATTGATGATGTGGCAGACATCTTTGACGATGTGAATGTTGACCTTGAGGTTACTAAGCCTAACTTCTGGAAGACATCGGGCAAGTTCTCACTCCAGTTTACTCAGAACTACCTCTCGCAGAACTGGTATAAGGGTGGAAACAATAACGTGACTAACCTCACGGCACTCTTCCTTTCTGCCAACTATAATGACCAGAAGCTTATCCAGTGGGACAACTCGCTTGACCTCCGTCTCGGATTCATGTCTGCTCCGAGTGATACTTGTCACAGCTTCCTCACAAATACTGATAAGATTAACCTCAATTCAAAGGTGGGTGTGAAGGCTACTAAGTCATCTTGGTTCTATACATTCTCTATGCAGGCATACACTCAGTTCCTTCCAGGCTACAAGTCTAATGACCGCAGAAAGTATTCTGCCTTCCTTGCTCCATTAGACGTGACGGCATCTATCGGTATGGACTATAAGCCAAAGCTCAAGAAGGAAGGATGCTCACTCTCTATGGCACTTCTCCCATTGTCATATAAGTTGCGTTATATAGGTGTGGATGACGAGAACATATATTCGGCTTACAACATGAAGGAGGATGGCAAGAATCTTACCACAAAGCATGACTTCGGTTCGCGTCTTGAGTTCAACTCCAACTTCAAGATTATAGACAATCTTACATGGAAGTGCCGTCTCTACTATTATACTACATATAAGTATGCTGAATCAGAGATGGAGAATGTATTCTCTTATTCATTCAGCAAGTATTTCTCAACAGAACTTTACACGCTCTGGCGCTTTGATGATAACCGTAATCCTCGGGATAGGGACAGCACTCTGGGTTATTTCCAGTTTAAGGAATACTTCACTATCGGACTTACTTACGGTTTCTAATGTCTGACGGCTTTAGAAGTTAAAAGTTGTCAGTTAAAAGTTAACAGTTAAAAGTTGAGTTGGAAATGTTTGCATTCTTCAAAAAGCCTTGGGTGCGAGTCACCTCAATTGTTTTACTTGCTATTGTACTTCTCGTTGCAATAGTTGAGGTATGCTATCTCTACAGAACATACACGCCAGAGGAGATGGAAAAGGTAATAGTCAAGGTGGAGCATCTTACTGGCTATTCTCTTGTGGCTGATGGGGAAGAAATGTTGTATTTTTCCGAACTGTCTTCCGACAATATATTCCTGGGACTTGACACCGTCGAGTCTCAGGTTCTTTGTTCTTCTGTATCTACTGGTGTGTGGATTAATGAGTGGTCCTTCGTTCCTTCTTGCTCAGGAACAATCCTTGCCAAGGATTATGCTCCCGATGTGAGTAAGAGTGCCAAGGCTATGAATGTCAATATAGATTCTATTGTCGCAACTAATATCCGTTACATGGAGGGTTGCATTGACAATAATGACGAGATAAAGAAGGAAGTTGATTACTATATATCCGTTCACAATGGAATGGATAGCGAGTATGACAAGGTGGTATCATACTCAAAGTCAAAGGCTGACGAACAGACATCAAACTATAATTTACTGGCGCGTCTTGAGGTGCTGAGGAATGCAAAGAAGCTGGAGATTCGTCCTCTTTCTTACTACAATGTAAGTATGAGTGGCAATAGCGCCATACAGAAACTTTGGTGCTATCAGCTGCCTTTCGTGAGTGAGGACGAGGAATGTGTGTCGGGACTCCAGTACAAGAAGATGGATGCTCATTCAGTCCTACTTAAGGTGGAATCGATGATGCTGCCAGATGATGCGTACTCCGTTTCCCTTCCTTTGTTTGGAGACTTTGAATATCAGATGACAGATACCGTATATGTTCCTAAGTATGGCAAGAAGAAAGCACGCAAACTCTGTTTGACAGATGCCTTCTCCCATCGACCTATGTTTGATGCCGACGGACGTTTCCTTGGCTTCACGCCAGATGAGTGTCGTGACATATCTGAGCTCGATACCCTTGGCTTCAAGATTCTTGGCAAGTGTGAGGAAGATACGCTTGTTCGTGGCACATTTACGGATTCATTGGGTGTCTATAAGGGACAACTCACATACGATGGCAAGCCTTGTGGAGTTGGCACTCTCAACTACTTTGATGGTAGCTACTATGAAGGTGAGTGGTTCAATGGAGACCGCCATGGTAATGGCTTCTTTGTGTCTCCAGGGCAGATGGTCAAGGCAGGCGAATGGAAGGAGGGTAAGTATAAGGGTGAGCGTATGGTTTACAACTCCCTTCGTATATACGGCATAGACATTTCTCGCTATCAGCATGAGATAGGTAGGAAACGCTATAATATTGACTGGAAAAATCTGCGTGTCTCTTATCTTGGCGCAAAGAATAGCGGTGACGCATCCGACTCAATTGACTATCCTGTTTCGTTTGTCTATATCAAATCGACTCAGGGCACAACGATAAAGAGTAAGTATTATGCTACGGATGCACAGGCGGCACGTAAGCATGGTATCATCTGCGGAGCATACCATTTCTATTCTGTCAAGACTAAGGCTATTGACCAGGCTCGTTTCTTCCTGAAGAATACCAAGGTACTGGCTACCGACCTTCCTCCTGTGCTTGATGTTGAACCTACGGACCGGGAGATAGCAAAGGGGGGTGGTGAACAGAAACTGTTTGAGTCCATCCGTGTGTGGATGAATACTGTAGAAGCAAGCACGGGTAAGCGTCCAATACTCTACGTCAGTCAGAAGTTTATTCGTCAGCACCTTATCAAGGCGCCAGATATTTGTGAGAAGTATCAGGTGTGGATTGCTCGCTATGGTGAATATCGTCCAGAAGTCAAACTGCTATTCTGGCAGCTCACCCCATTTGGCCGTGTCAAAGGTATCCACGGCGATGTTGATATCAACGTCTTCAATGGTTATCATGATCAGTTCCATGCTTTCAAGGAAGAGGTAACAAAGAAGGGATAACGTCTTAATCGAGGTCAATTACTGTTCCTGAATTGACTTTCTTGGATGTTGATAAAACATCAGTTTTTCTTCAGGAAAATACGATAAGTCTTGTTTGCATAAATACGCACGCTATTGTCCTTTAAAAACTGCCTAAAACTGGCGTTTTTTTTCATCGGGAAGAAAAAATTTTCGACCTGTACGGTTGGAAGCGTCATGCTGCTGCCATGGTGAAAGATATTGATTTCGTCCTAGTCCATTGATTGAGTTCCCCGTTTCGTGACGCAGCGACAATGACAGCCAATGCCTCGCTTCCTTTGACAGACCAAGCCATGCCGTTGTGCTTCTGCCGAGATGCCACAATGAGGTCGTTCTCCTTTTCCACCCTGTTGCTTGATATTCGCAAGCCAAGTTCATGTCGCATGGCGTAACACGCCAT